>NHCFJ02800__coassemble_1651_pt1 | contig 21615 bp, 22 predicted proteins | sample NHCFJ02800__metabat2_low_PE_015 | metagenome-assembled genome bin NHCFJ02800
GTACCCGAGCGTCGGCGCGACCGAGCAGGTGCTGCTCACGGCGGTGCGCGCCCAGGGCGTCACCGAGCTGACGAACGCCGCGGTCGAGCCCGAGATCGAGGACCTCATCGCGGTGCTGCAGAAGATGGGCGCGCTCATCTCGCTGCAGACCGACCGCACCATCACCATCGAGGGCGTCGACGAGCTCGGCGGCTACGACCACGTGGCGCTGGCCGACCGCATCGAGGCCGGCTCCTGGGCCTGCGCGGCGCTGGTGACCAAGGGCGACGTGTTCGTTCGCGGCGCCCAGCAGAAGCCCATGGCGACCTTCCTGAACATCTTCCGCAAGGTGGGCGGCGGGATGGAGATCCGCGAGGACGGCATCCGCTTCCACCACCCCGGCACGCCGCTGAAGGCCATCGCGCTCGAGACCGACGTGCACCCGGGCTTCATGACCGACTGGCAGCAGCCGCTCGTCGTCGCCCTCACCCAGGCCGACGGGATCTCGATCCTCCACGAGACGGTCTACGAGAACCGCCTGGGCTTCACGAGCGCGCTGAACGACATGGGCGCCCGCATCCAGGTCTACCGCGAGTGCCTCGGCGGCTCCTCCTGCCGCTTCGGCCGCAGCAACTACAACCACTCCGCCGTGGTCTCCGGCCCCACCTCCCTGCGCGGCGCGGACATCACCGTGCCGGACCTGCGCGGCGGCTTCTCCTACCTGATCGCGGCGCTCGGCGCCGAGGGAGTCTCCACCATCCGCGGCATCGGCCTGATCGACCGCGGCTACGAGTCCTTCCGCGACAAGCTCACCGCGCTCGGCGCCGACTACTGGGAGGGCGAGGAGTGAGCACCGAGGACGCAGCGGGCGCGGAGATCCGCCCCGCGGACCCGGCGCTCGGCGCGAGCGGCTCCCTCGCCCTGCGCGACATCCCGATCCCGGACTACTGCGACGTGGTGGTGGTCCCCACGGGCGGTGTCGAGGAGTCCGATCCGCGCGTCTGGGCCGAGGCGATCTTCGCCCACGAGAACTCCCCGCTGAGCTCCCGCGGGCTGCGCGCCCTGCGCGACGAGGCGGTGCGCCTGTTCGACATGGTCCCGCCGCCGCAGAAGGAGTTCGTGGCCGACGAGGTGGTGGGCTCCGAGGCGCTCATCGTGGACGACGACGAGAAGCTCACCGTCCGCATCGGCGTCGCCCTGCTGCCCGGCGGCCGCCTGCTCCAGGTCACCACCGCCGTGAAGTACCGCTCGGTGCGCGGCCGGCTCGCCTTCGCCCCGCGCCGGCTCATGCACGCCGCCGCGGTGAACACCCTGGCCCGTCGGGCGCCGACCACGATCCGACGGCGCGCCCTCGCGGGCGACCCCCGCGCCGCCTCGCTCACCGGCCAGGTCTCCCGCCGCGCCCTCGGCCGGGGATCCTCGACAGGGCGCTGATGTCCCTCCTGCGCAGCTGGGACGTGGGCGCAGCCCGCATCCCCGCCCGCCGGGCAGGGCTCGTGATCGACCTCGCGCAGCTCCCGCTGCGTCCCCTCGTCGCGGCCCTGACCCGCCCGCGCTGGGAGGGCACGGAGAACATCCCTGAGGCAGGGGCCGTGATCGCCTGCGGCAACCATCTCAGCGCCCTCGACCCGCTCGCCTACGGGCACCTCCTGCAGGCCTCCGGCGTCGCCCCGCGCTTCCTCGCCAAGGAGTCGCTGTTCCGCGTGCCCGGGCTCGGCGCCCTGCTGCGCGCCGCCCGTCAGATCCCCGTGCTGCGCGGGACCTCCCGCTCCGCCGACGCCCTCGCCGCGGCCAAGGACGCCCTGGGCCGCGGCGAGCTGCTGATGATCTTCCCCGAGGGCACCTATACGCGCGACCCCGCGCTCTGGCCGATGCAGGCCCGGCTCGGCGCCGCTCGCCTCGCCCTGTCCACGGGCGCACCCCTGCTGCCGATCGCGAGCTGGGGCGGGCGCGGGCTGTGGCCCGTCGGCTCCCCGCTGCCGCGCCCCGCACCCGGGCGGCGCGTGCGGATGCTCGTCGGCGCCCCGTACACCGTCGCCGCGGCCGAGGGGGAGACCGAGCACGAGGCCGCGCTGCGCGTCACCGAGGACCTCATGGCCCGCATCGCGGCCCTGCTCGGGCAGCTGCGCGGCCTCACCCCGCCCGCCGAGCTCCACGACCCTCGCGGCGACGAGCACCGCCCCGAGATCGGGCGGCCGCAGCCCGGATTCCGCGCCCCGGAGGAGCCCCCACGATGAGCACCGCACCGCACCTGGCCGTCCTCGGCGCCGGCAGCTGGGGGACCACCTTCGCCCAGGTCCTCGTCGACGGCGGCGCCGAGGTCACCCTCTGGGCCCGCCGCGAGGAGGTCGCCCGGGAGATCGATCGCGACCACCGCAACAGCGACTATCTCGGCGCCCATGAGCTGCCGTCGGGCCTGCGTTCCACCTCCGACGTCGCCGCGGCCCTCGACGGCGCCGACGGCGTCATCGTCGCGATCCCCGCCCAGTCGATGCGCGCGACCCTCGAGGCCTGGCCGGACCTGCCGCCGGTGCCGGTCCTCTCCCTCACCAAGGGGATCGAGCGCGGCACCGACGCCCGCATCAGCGAGATCCTGGTCGAGGCCGGGGGAGCGGAGCAGGACCTCGTCGGGGTGCTCTCGGGTCCGAACCTCTCCGGGGAGATCGCCGAGCGCCGCCCCTGCGCCAGCGTGGTCGCGGCCGGCGACGCCGAGCTCGCCGACACCCTCGCCGCCTGGTGCACCGCGCCGTACCTGCGCGCCTACACCTCGACCGACGTGGTCGGCGTCGAGATCGCCGGCGCCGTGAAGAACGTCATCGCGATCGCGGTCGGCGCCGCGACCGGTCTCGGCCACGGCCACAACACCACCGCCTCCCTCATCACCCGGGGCCTGGCGGAGATCACCCGGCTCGGCGTCGCCCTCGGCGGGCGGCGCGAGACCTTCTCGGGCCTGGCGGGGATGGGGGACCTGGTCGCGACCTGCTCCTCGCCGCTGAGCCGCAACCACCGCCTGGGCCTCGCCCTCGGCCACGGCCTCGGCGTCGCTGCGGCCGCGCGCGAGGTGGGCCAGACCGCCGAGGGCGTCGCGACCGCCCGGGCCGTCGCCGAGATCGCCTCCCGCCACGACGTGGACATGCCGATCACCCGCGCGGTCGTCGCGGTCGTGGACCACGGTGCCCGTATCGACCAGGTCACGACGGCCCTGCTGTCGCGCTCGGTGCGGCCCGAATGATTACCCTCGCCCTATGAGCACCACCGTCGCCCTCCTGTTCGGCGGCCGCAGCGGCGAGCACGGCATCTCGTGCATCACCGCCGGCGGCATCCTCGCCGCGATCGATCGCACCCGCTTCGACGTGATCGCGATCGGCATCACCCGCGAGGGCCGCTGGACCCATGTCTCCGCCGACCCCTCGGACTGGACGATGGTCGACGGCCGCGCCCCGGAGGTCGCCCCCGGCGGCGACGAGGTGCTCCTGCCCGCTTCCGCCCACCGCCCCGGAGAGCCGACGGTCCTGCGCATCGTGCGCGAGGGACGCATCGAGCAGCTCGCGCAGGTGGACGTCGTCTGGCCGCTCCTGCACGGCCCCTACGGCGAGGACGGCACCGTCCAGGGCATGCTCGAGATGCTCGACATCCCCTACGTCGGCTCCGGCGTGCTCGGCTCGGCCACCTCGATGGACAAGGCCGCGACGAAGGTCGCGCTGCGCGCGGCGGGCCTCGACTGCGCCCCCGGCATCGTGGTGCACGAGGACCGCTGGGCCGACGGCGCCGACCGCGTCCGCGCCCATCTCGAGCAGCACCACCCGCTGCCCTGGTTCGTCAAGCCCGCCCGCGCCGGCTCGAGCCTCGGCGTCAGCCGCGTCGAGGAGGCCTCGCAGCTCGAGGTCGCGATGAAGACCGCCTTCGTGGAGGACCCCAAGGTGCTCGTCGAGGAGGGCGTCGTCGCCCGCGAGATCGAGTGCGGCGTGCTCCAGTCCCGCGACGGCGGGGAGCCCCGCACCACGCTTCCCGGCGAGGTGAAGGTCGGCGCGGACCTCGACTTCTACGACTACGAGGCGAAGTACTTCGGCAAGGGCACCGTGAGCATCGACGTGCCCGCCGGCCTGCCCGACGGGGTGCTCGAGGAGGCGCGCGAGGTCGCCCGGCGCGCCTTCGGCGCCCTCGGCCTCGAGGGCCTGGCGCGCGTGGACATGTTCGTCACCGCCGATCACCGCCTGATCGTCAACGAGGTCAACACGATGCCCGGCTTCACCCCGTACTCGATGTTCCCGGTGCTGTGGGAGTCGATGGGGCTGGACTACGCCGAGCTCATCGCGGATCTGATCGACCAGGCCGCCTCGCGCCGCCTCGGCCAGCGCTGATCAGCCCTCGTAGCCCTCGTCCCCGGGGCCGACGCAGAACGCGGTCGCCTCGAGGTTCCGGGTGATCACCTGGGTGAGGTCCAGCGGGGCGGCCGAGGGCTGGTCCGGGGCGGCGGAGCGGGGCACCGACACGTCGATCGCCGGCTCGCGGCCGTAGGTCGTGTAGAGGAAGGTGTCGCCCTCGCCCTCGCGCACGATCCAGTCCACCTCGGTGCCGTTCTCGTCGGCGAGGGTGGTGCACTGGTCGGTGGTGGGGCCGGGCGGGGTCACGCCGCAGCGCATCACGACGGTGTCCTCCCCGCTTCCCCAGGCGACGGTGCCCTGGCTCGAGGTCTCCGCCCGATCCAGCCCGAGCACCTGCGGGGGAGCGCCGAGCACGATGTCGGCGCAGGTCGGGTCCGCGGCGGCCTCCCCGGCCGGCACCCGCACGGTCCCGCAGGCGGCGAGGCCGAGGGCGAGGAGACCGGTGAGCGAGAGCGCGGCGGCACGTCGAGGAAGCACCCGGCGAGCCTACCGGTCCGATCCGGCACACTGGGGCGATGACCGCTCCCCGCCCCGGCGGCCTCTCCGAGGCCTCGATCCTCGCCGCCGTCCTCCCGCAGCTGCCGAGCGCCGATCACGTCGAGATCGGTCCCGGGGACGATGCCGCCGTGGTGCGCCTGCCCTCGGACCGACTGGTCGTCACGACCGACGCCCTCGTCGAGGGGCACGACTTCCTCCCGGGCGCGACCTGCCCGCGCTGGATCGGCCGCAAGGCCGCGGTCCAGAATCTCGCCGACGTCGCCGCGATGGGCGCCCGACCCCTCGCCCTCGTCGTCGCGCTCTCCGCCCCGGCCGAGACGCCGCAGGAGGTCTTCGAGCAGATCAGCGCCGGTCTCGCCGAGCGCGCCGCAGTCGACGGCGCGAGCATCGTCGGCGGCGATCTGGGGCGCGCGGACCGCCTCACCCTCGCCGTCACGGCGATGGGCGCTCTCGGACCGGGCGAGGCGCCCGTGCTCCGCTCCGGCGCCCGGCCCGGCGACGTGCTCGCGATCGGCACGCAGCACCTGGGCCGCTCCGCCGCGGGTCTCGCCGTGGTGCTCGCCGGCCGCGCGGAGGTCGACGCCGGGGGCCGGATCGCCCTCGAGGGGCTCCGCACCCCCGGCACCGCGGACCTGGTGCGCCACCACGACGCCCCGGAGGTGGACCTCTCCCTCGGCTGGGGCTCCGGTCGCGCCGCGCACGCCATGATGGACCTCTCCGACGGCCTCGTCCGCGACGGAGGCCGCCTCGCCGCGGCGTCCGACGTCGGCGTCGACCTCGACCGCGCGGCGCTGGCACCCGACGTCGCCGCCCTCGCCCCGCTCGCCGCCGAGCTCGGCGAGGACCCCTGGACCTGGGTGCTCCACGGCGCCGAGGAGCATGCGATGCTCGCCGCCTTCGCCCCGGACGCGGTCCCCGCGGGCTTCCGCCCGATCGGCCGGATCCTCGCGCCGCGCGCGGGCGGGCCGGCCGTCACCCTCGACGGCGCCGAGATCAGCGGCGAGGGCTTCGACCACTTCGCCTGAGCGCGGCGGGCCGTGTCAGGTCTAGGCTTGCGGGCGGCGCGACCGCGCCCGACCCGCACGTCACGGAGGAGCACTCCCATGCCGATCACCGTCAAGGCCCTGCAGAAGACCGGCCCCGACCAGCCCTTCCGCGTCACCACCATCGAGCGCCGCGATCCGCGCCCCGATGACGTGGTCATCGACATCGAGGCCGCCGGGATCTGCCACAGCGACATCCACACGATCCGCAACGAGTGGGGCGAGGCGCACTTCCCGCTCACGGTCGGCCACGAGATCGCCGGCACCGTCTCCGCCGTCGGCGGCGACGTCACCGACTGGAAGGTCGGGGACCGCGTGGGCGTGGGCTGCCTCGTGAACTCCTGCGGGACGTGCGAGGAGTGCCTCGCCGACCAGGAGCAGAACTGCCTCGAGGGCAACGTCGGCACCTACAACGCGACCGATGTCGACGGCTCCATCACCCAGGGCGGCTACGCCCAGAAGGTCGTCGTCAACGAGCGCTTCGTGTGCCGCATCCCGGACGCGCTGCCCTTCGACCAGGCCGCCCCGCTGCTGTGCGCCGGGATCACCACCTACGCCCCGCTGCGCCGCTGGGGCGCCGGCGAGAAGGTCGCAGGCCGCGCCAAGCGCGTGGCCGTCCTCGGCCTCGGCGGGCTCGGCCACATGGGCGTCCAGATCGCCGCGGCGATGGGCGCCGAAGTCACCGTCCTCTCCCGCACGCTGCGCAAGGAGGCCGACGCCCTCGCCCTCGGCGCGACCCGCGTGCTCGCGACCTCGGAGGAGGACTTCTTCCGCGCCCACCGCGGCGAGTTCGACCTCATCCTCAACACCATCAGCGCCGACATCCCCGTGAACCGCTATCTCGGCCTGCTCGCCCCGCGCGGCGTGATGGCCGTGGTCGGCCTCCCGCCGGAGCAGCAGTCCCTCGGCTTCGGCGCCCTGATCGGCGGCGGCAAGGTCCTGGCCGGCTCCAACATCGGCGGCATCGCCGAGACCCAGGAGATGCTCGACTTCTGCGCCGAGCACGGGATCGCCGCGAAGATCGAGACGATCTCCGTGGACGAGGCCGACGCGACCTACGACCGCGTGGTCGCCGGCGACGTGCACTTCCGCGCCGTGATCGACACCGCGACCTTCGCGGACGCCGCCGCGGGGTGAGCACCCCGTCGCGGAGGTTCCGCCCCGCCGCCGAGGCCGACGTCGCACGCGACGGCCACCGCTTCAGCTGGCTGAAGCCGGACCGGTGGCGGGCGGGCTTCCGCGCCCTGGTGCTGGAGGTCGACGGCGAGGTGATCGGCGTGGGCCGCATCGGCCCGAATCCCGTCCACCCCGTCCGGGACCTGGTCGAGATCGAGATCGCGGAGGAGCACCGACGCCGCGGCCACGGCACAGCGCTCATGCACGAACTCGGTCGATACAGCGTCAATCCGCTGAGCGACAAGGCGGTGCCCGGCTCCGAGCGGGATCTCTTCCTGCGCTCCCTGGGCGCCGTGACCTACCTCGAGGTGCCGCTGCTGCGCCTCAAGGTCGCCGCGGACCGCACCGCCCGCTGGTGCGCCGCGGCGCGGGAGGGCCACGACGGCGCCGCCCGCGCCGTGCCCTGGACCGATCTGCTCCGTGAGCAGCTCGTCGACGCGCTCACAGCCCGTTACGCCTGGCAGCACGCCAGCTGGTCGCCCACCGCGCCTCGCGAGACGCTCCGGCCTGTCGTCGGCGAGGAGTTCGCGGACGGCGCTGTGCACGAGCACTCCTGGGCCGTCCTGCGCGACGGCCGCATCACGGCCCTTGCGGACCTCTACGACGAGCCCGTCGGCCCCGCCCGGGAGGGCTCCCTCGAGGCGGTCGACGCCGCCGCCCCGACGGCCCGCGCCGACGTCGCGCTCTGCCTCGCCGCCTGGCTCGAGGACCTCCGGGGCGCCGGAGTGACGTCACTCGACCTCGACAACCACCCGACCGACCCGCACACCGCGCCGCTGCTGGCGACGCTGCGCCGCGAGGCGGTCGATCCCGTGCACCTCGTCGAGATCCCGAACGGGATCACCGCGGCGCTGCGCGACGTGCCCTGAGCCTCAGCTCAGCATGCGCACCGGCAGGTCCGTCTCCACGACCTCGCCGCCCGTCCCGCGCTCGATGCGCGTGACCCGCGCGCCCTCGACCTCCGAGACCGCCTCGACGAGCTCCGTGCCGCGGAACAGCAGCCCCGTTCCGTCGTCGGTGCACAGCGCCGGGCCGAGCGCGCCCTCGCCCACGAGGCGCCGCAGCAGCGGCCGTCGGCCCTCCTCGGAGTCCATGTGCACGCCGTTCGCGCCGGGCAGGAAGCCCAGGGCGTCGGTGACCGGCTGCAGCTCGGGGCCGAAGGAGTCGGTGACCCCGCCCTCGAACCAGCAGATCGATCCCGCCGAGATCCCGGCGAGCACCACCCCGTCCTGCCAGAGGCGGTGCAGGATCCGGTCCAGCCCGTGCGCCCGCCACACGGCGAGCAGGTTGACCACGGAGCCGCCGTTGACCCAGATCACGTCGAAGGTGCGCAGGTACGCCTCGACGTCCTCCACGTTCGGCTGGGAGAACAGGCTCAGGTGGTGCAGCACGTAGCCGGCCTCCCGCGCCGCCTCCTCCATGTCGCGCTGGAAGCCCTTGTCGTCACCGCTCGCGGTGCCGATGTTGCACAGCCGGGGCGGCCCGTCGGCAGCCTGCGTCCGCTCACGCCCGAGCTCGACGGCCAGGGCCATCATCGGGCCGAAGCCGAAGCGCAGGCGGGGGTGCGGGCGGTACCCGGCGCTGGTGGCGAGGATGGTCGGTGCGGAGGCGGTCATGGCGGGAGCGTACCCGGACGCACGAGAGCCCCCACCCGATCGGGTGGGGGCTCTCGAGAGATGAGTCCTTGCGGTCTCGCTCAGGCACCGAGCGTGCTGACCTTGCCTGCCTTGAGGCAGGAGGTGCACACGTTCACGCGCTTGCTGGTGCCGTTGATCACAGTGCGGACCGACTGGATGTTCGGGTTCCAGCGACGCGAGGTGCGGCGGTGCGAGTGGGACACGGCCTTGCCGAAGCGCGGGCTCTTGGCGCAGATGTCACACGTGGAAGCAGCCACTGTCGTCTCCTGGTACGTCGATGTTCTGATCGCGGTGCCCGCTCCACCCCCGCGCCGGAACGGCGGGGTCGGTGACCTGGGTGAGCACGGAGGTGCGAGCCCCCGGCGGTCAGGGCAACCACGGAATCATAGCCCAGATGCCCGCCTGGCTGAAGGGGAGGGGTGGCCTGCGGCGCTGTGGAGTCCCTCACGATGTCGCAGGGCAATGGCACGATGGGTCCGCGGCAGCACTGCACGGGACGAGGAGATGCCACGATGGCCAGGAGGACCAGCACCACACGCGGCGCGATGCCGCTGTCCGAGCTGCTCGTCTCCAAGGAGTCGAAGGCCATGGCCTCCTTCGGCGTGCGGGACCTCGAGACCATGCTCCGCTTCACCCCGCGCCGCTACGTGGTCCCCGCCCCGTTGCGCTCGCTGCGCGAGATCTCCGAGGGCGAGGAGGTCAGCGCGATCGTCCAGGTCGACTCCGTCCGCTCCCGGCAGATGCGCAGCCGCTACGGCTTCATCCTCGAGGCCGCTGTCTCCGACGGCTCCGACGTGCTGCCGCTGACCTTCTTCCTGCCCAAGCAGCATCATGTCGAGTGGTACGAGAAGCGCCTGCCCGTCGGCGCCACGATCTGCGTGCACGGCGCCGTGGGCCGTGACCAGTACCGCGACGCCCTCCAGCTCACCCACCCGGACTTCGAGCCCGTCGAGGACACCGACGAGGGGCGCGCCTGGGCGCAGCGTCCCCGCCCGGTCTACCCGCTGAAGCAGAACATCGCCCTGGCCACGATGCGCTCGGCGATGGAGAAGGGGCTCGAGTTCGCGGACACGATCACCGGGGCCGTCCCTGAGGAGCTCCTGGGGCAGCGCGGGCTGCCCTCCCTCGCCGAGGCCCTCCGCCTCGTCCACGCGCCGCTGACCATGGACGAGGTCCGGCGCGGCATGGCCCACCTGCGCTTCGAGGAGGCCTTCGTGCTGCAGGCGATCTTCGCCCAGCGCCGCGCCCAGGACGAGCGCACTCCCGCCCCGCGCCTGCGCGAGGCGGGACCGCTCCAGCAGCTCTTCGACGCGCGCCTGCCCTTCACCCTCACCGACGGCCAGCGCGAGATCGGCGACCGCCTCGCCGAGCGGATCGGCAACGGCCACCCCACCAGCGCGCTGCTCCAGGGCGACGTCGGCTCCGGCAAGACGGTCATCGCCCTGCGCGCCATGCTCCGCGCGGTCGACTCCGGGCACCAGGCCGTGCTGCTCGCCCCCACCGAGGTCCTCGCCGAGCAGCACCACCGCACCCTGCTCGAGCTCCTCGGCGCCCTCGGCCGCGCCGGCCAGCTCGACGCCCCGCCCGAGGCGACAAGGGTGCGCCTGCTCACCGGCTCCCAGCGCACCTCCGCCCGCCGCGAGACGTTGCTGGACGTCACCTCCGGCGAGGCGGGCATCGTGGTGGGCACCCACGCGCTGCTCACCGAGGGCGTCGAGTTCGCCTCCCTGGGCCTCGTGGTCATCGACGAGCAGCACCGCTTCGGCGTGGACCATCGGCGGCGCCTGCGCGCGAAGGGGCCCGAGGGCATGAGCCCGCACGTCGTGGTGATGACGGCGACGCCGATCCCGCGCACCGCGGCGCTGGCGACCGTCGGCGACCTCGATGTGCTCACCCTCGCCGAGAGCCCCGGCCGCCGCGCCGGGGTCGAGAGCTTCGTGGTCCACGAGAAGCTGCCCGCCTGGGAGCAGCGCATGTGGCAGCGGGCGGGGGAGGAGATCCGCGAGGGCCGACAGGTCTTCGTCGTGTGCGCCCGGATCGACGAGGACGAGGCCGCCGCCCCCGACCCGACGGTCCTCGACGAGGACGGGACCGAGAAGACCCCGGCCCTCGAGCCCGCCCGCGGCGTCACACAGACCGCCGAGCGCCTCGCCGCCCGCCCCGAGCTCGCAGGCGCCAGGATCGGCGTGCTCCACGGCCGCCTCTCCGCCGAGCAGAAGCAGCAGGTGATGGACCAGATGGTGCGCGGCGAGCTCGACCTGCTCGTCTCCACGACCGTGATCGAGGTGGGGGTCGACATCCCGAACGCCTCGGTGATGATCGTGCTGGACGCGGAGCGCTTCGGCGTCTCCCAGCTCCACCAGCTGCGCGGCCGCGTGGGCCGCGGCGAGCATCCCGGCATCGCCTTCTTCGACACCAGCGCGGTGGTCGACGAGGAGCACTCCCGTCATCTGCGTGCGATCGCCGACGCCCCCGACGGCTTCGCCCTGGCCGAGCTCGACCTGCGCCGTCGCGGCGCGGGCGACCTGGTGGGGGAGGAGCAGTCCGGGCTGCAGCGCACCCTGAAGCATCTCGACGTGATGCGCGATGCGCGCTGGATCGAGCTGGCCCGCGAGGACGCCTTCGCCCTCGTGGCCGACGACCCGGACCTCGAGGACCATCCCGATCTCGCCGGAGCCGTCGCGAACCGGCTGCAGGACGCCGACCCCGATGTGGAGAGGAGCTGACATGCCGCGGATCATCGCCGGCGCCCTGGGAGGCCGCACGATCCCCGGGCCGCCCGGGAAGGGCACCCGGCCCACCTCGGACCGGGTGCGCGAGGCGCTGTTCAGTCGGCTCGACGGCTGGGACGCCGTGGCCGGTGCGCGGGTGCTCGACCTCTACGCCGGCACGGGCGCGCTCGCCCTCGAGGCCCTCTCGCGCGGCGCCGAGCATGCCGTCCTCGTCGAGGTCCACGCCCCGACCGCGCGGCAGCTGCGGCGCACGGCGGGGGAGCTCGGTCTCGCGGCACAGGTCGAGGTGCGCCCCGGGAAGGCCGCCACGGTCGCCGCGGGTCTCGCCGGTCACGACGCGACCCTCGTCTTCCTCGACCCTCCCTACGACGTCGCCACCGAGGACCTCGAGGCGCTGCTGCTCACGCTGCGCCGCGCGCTCACCGATGACGCGCTGGTCGTCCTCGAGCGCTCCTCCCGCAGCCGCCCCCTCGTCTGGCCCGAGGGCTGGGCCGACGACGGCACGAAGTCCTACGGCGAGACCGTGCTGCAGTTCGGCGGGCCGGTGGGCGAGGGGGAGGACGACGGGGAGGGTGACGGAGAGGGCTCGGCGGCGGACGGCTGAGCACCGCTCCCCGCGGCCATCCACAATTTCGGCAGGCCCTTGCAGAGAAGGTCCGGATATGCCTTGTGGTGACATCTCCAGAGTGTCCCTGGAGTGACCGGCGACAATATCGACGCCAAGGTCGATGTCGTTCCTGTGCGCTCGCCTCGGTGGTTGCATCCAGTCCGCATTCCACCCCGCAAAATCCCAGGTGGCCCATCGGTATTCCCAGAGCGTGCGACCCATGTGGAAAACGATGGACCTTTCCTCCGCAACCCATGGGTATCCACATTCTGCGGTGATATCGCGCGGAACTCTGGTACATGTCGTTCATGTGTTCTAAAATGAGGTCATCAACGTGGATCACGAACTTCGCGTCGATGACGACGCAGTCCATGTGCACACCGCACTTCGGAGGGGAGGGGACATGGGATACGACGACGCTCCTGCCGGGCGCGCCGCCGACCGTCTCGCCGTCGCCGAGCCGCCCCGCAAGACGATCCGCGCACGCCGCCCCCTGACCCCGCAGGCGCTCGTGGAGCGCGCCGACGTCGCCCCGCGCACCGCCGAGGCCGCGACCGTGCTGCGCATCTACCGCCGTCGCCGCGAAGAGCACGCGGCCCTGTACGTCGCGGAGATGCGGGACCTCGCCTCCCTCTGGACCGAGGAGGACGAGGGCGACGAGAAGACCCTGCACGCCCTCGCCGCCGCGACGGGCCTGCGCACGAAGCTGGGTCGCGGGGAGACCCGCCTGCGCGACGCCCACGTCGCGGTCACCGACCTGCCCGCCTGCTTCTCCCGCGTCGCCGCCGGGGAGCTGCCGACGGACTGGTTCGAATGGCTCCTGCGCAGCGTGCTGCGGCTGACCTCCCACCAGCGCCGGCAGGTCGACGAGCGGGTCGCGGCCTGGCAGGTCGACGCGATCGACGTCGAGCGCTTCTACCGCGAGCTGCGCCTGCTGATCGACTGGTTCGGTCGTGCCGCCGTGCAGGAGACGCCCCGGGAGCAGCGCGCCGTCCACCTCACACCGTCCCCGGACGGCGACGGCACCGGCTGCCTCACCGTCGTCGGCCCGATCCCTGAGCTCCTCGCCCTCGGCCACCGTCTCGACGCTGCCGCCCGCGCTGTCCAGGACGCCCAGCGCCGCGCGCTGGAGACCGGCGGGACGATCCTCTACGACGTCGACGGCGACGTGGCCCGCGATGGCCGGCACATGCCGCTCTCGGCGCTTCGCTACGCGATCCTGACCCGCTCCCGGCTCGACACCGGCGGCGTCGAGGTGCCCGAGCCCGCCTTCCGCCTCTCCGTCGTCGTGCCCGTGCTGACCCTGCTGGGACGCTCGAACGCGCCCGCGACCCTGGACGGCACGATCCCGATCCCCGCGCGCATGGCCCGCGAGCTCGCCGCGAAGGCCCCCGCCTTCGAGCGGGTGCTCGCCGACGCCGCGACCGGCGACTACGCGCACGCCGCCTCGAAGACCTACCGCGTCAGCCGCGCCATGGCCGAGAACCTTCGCCTCATCGACCCCGTCTGCGCCGTCCCCGGCTGCGACTGCACCGTGATGAGCGTCGGCGAGAGCGACCACATCGAGGAGTTCGACCTCGAGCACCCCGCCCGCGGCGGTCCCACCGCGATCGAGAACCTCCACCGGCTCTGCCGCAGGCACCACCGCATGAAGACCGCCGGCCTGCTCGACCCGGTCCGGGACGAGACCACCGGCGTGACACGGTGGAGGATCGGCGAGATCGCAGTGTGCGACGCACGGCGCGACGGCGACCTCGTCACCCGCGAGCTCGGTCAGCATCTCCGCCGAGCCTGGGAGCAGTACGAGGCCGACCTCGAGTTCGAGGCGATCCTGCACAGCGGCGCACTCGACGAATCCCCGCAGGAGCGACTCGACGCGATCGAGGAGCAGCGCTGGGGCGAGCACCTCCTCGAGTACTGGTCGCGGCCCGACACCGGCGGTGCCGAAGACCCCGATGACCCTGGCGACCCTGACGATCCCGGCCCGCCCGGCCTCGACCCCCGGTGCGGCTACGGCCCGCCGCCCTTCTGACCCCCTTCCCGCCAGACCCACCCCGCGTACCCTGACGCGATGACCCGCACCCTCGACGAGCTCGACTGGCCCCTGCGCACCTCCCGCCTCACCCTCCGGCGAGGCCTCAGCGAGGACGCCGCGGCGGTCTGGCCCTGGTACGGCCTGCCCGAGGTTCAGGAGTACACGACCACCCTCAGCCCCACCCTCGCGGACCACCAGGCGTGGTGGGACCGGACCCTCGAGACCTGCGTCGTCGGAGTGCTCGAGGACCGGATCGTCGCCGCCGGCAAGGTCGAACGGCAGGACGCCTGGTCCCAGGCCGACATGCGCGAGCAGGCCGCCGGGCGACAGGCCGAGCTCGGCTGGGTCCTCGACCCCGCCGTGCAGGGCCGCGGCCTCGGCACCGAGTTCGCCGCCGCCCTGCGCGACCTCGCCTTCGACGGGCTCGGCGTGCGCCGCATCGAGGCCTCCTGCTTCGCCGAGAACCACGCCTCCCGCCGCGTGATGGAGAAGATCGGCCTGCGCCTCGAGGGCATCTTCCGCGAGGAGTCCCTCCACCGCAGCGGCCGCTGGCTCGACGGGGCGAGCTACGCCCAGCTCGCGAGCGAGCGCTCGCACATACTGGAGTCATGACGAGCCACACCGCCACCTTCACCGTGCAGATGGCCCACGCCGAGCCGGTCCCCGGCGCCGCCGGCCGATTCGAGCTGACCAAGACCTGGACCGGCGAGGCCGAGGGCAGCTCCCGCGGCACCATGCTGACTGCCGGCGACCCCGGGACCGGCAGCGCCGGCTACATCGCCTCCGAGCTCTTCGAGGGCAGCCTCGCCGGCCGCACCGGCACCCTCGCCCTCCAGCAGCTCGGCACCATGACGGGCGGCGAGCCCGCCCTGACCTACGTCATCGTCCCGGGATCCGGCACCGGCGAGCTCGAGGGGACCACCGGCACGCTCGAGATCGGCGAGATCCACGACGATGGCCGCCACGAGGTGCGCTTCGACCTGGACTGAGCACTAGAGTCGTGGTCATGACCACCGTCGTCCTGCCCGGCTCGTTCGACCCCTTCACGCTGGGGCACCTCGACCTCACCCGTCGTGCGGCCGCGCTCGGCCACCGCGTGATCGTCGCCGTCTCCCACAACCCCTCGAAGAAGGGACTGCTCGACCTCGAGGCCCGCACCTCCGCGATCCGGGGCGCGCTGGAGCAGGAGGGCCTCGCCGAGCAGACCGAGGTGCGCACCCTCCCGCGGGGACTGCTCGTCGACTTCTGCCGCGAGGTCGGCGCCGGCGCCGTCGTGCGCGGGCTCCGCTCCCAGCTCGACCTCGCCTACGAGGAGCCGATGGCTCGGATGAACCACCACCTCGCCGGGACCGAGACCCTGTTCCTCCTCACCGACCAGTCCCTCGCCCACATCTCCTCCTCGCTCGTGCGCGAGGTGCATGCGCTCGGCGGTGACGTCTCCGACATGCTCCCGGCCGCCTCCCTGGAGGCGCTGGGCGCCGTCTCTGACCTACGCTGAGCAGATGACCACCGACGCCACCCCCACTTCGCCGCTCGACGACGCCCTGCGCTTCGATGTCGTCGACCTCGTCGGCCGCACCGGCACCCACCGCAGCGTCGAGCGCACCGTCCCCGCTCCGGCCCGCGAGGCCGGCGGCCTCGCGATGCAGGTCGCCGAGGGCGACGACATCGCCGTCGAGATCGAGCTCGAGTCCGTGGTCGAGGGCATCTACGTCCACGGCACCGTCACCGCCGAGCTCGAGGGAGAGTGCTCCCGCTGCCTCGACCCCGTCGAGCAGGACGTCTCCCCGCGGGTCGACGAGCTGTTCCTCTACCCCGAGAAGGTCAAGGCCGCCGAGCGCGAGGACTCCGTGCTGCTCGAGGACGACGAGGTGCGCCTCGGCACCCTCGTGCGCGACGCCCTCGCGATGGAGGCCGACGAGAGGCCGCTGTGCCGCGAGGACTGCCCGGGCCTGTGCGCCCAGTGCGGCTTCCGCATGGAGGACGACCCCGAGCACCATCACGAGGTGATCGACGAGCGCTTCGCCGCGCTCAAGGGCCTCTTCGACGACGGCTCGAAGGACGACGACCCGCAGGACGGGAAGGCCTGATGGCCCGCAGGCGCCGCGCCACGGAGGCCGCCGCCCCGCAGGGCCTGCTGGACACGCTGCCGCTGGATGCCGGGCAGGCCGCGGATCTCGAGGGCTCCGGTCTGCTCGAGCTGGCCCTGACCCACCGCTCCTACTCCTACGAGCATGACGGCCTCCCGCACAACGAGCGGCTCGAGTTCCTCGGCGACGCGGTGCTGCAGCTGGCCGTCACCGAGCACCTCTACGCCGCCCACCCCACCCTCCCCGAGGGCGACCTGGCCCGGCGCCGTGCGGCGACCGTCTCCACGCGGGCGCTCGCCGTGATCGCCTCCCGCCTCGACCTCGGCGCCTACGTGCGCCTCGGCCGCGGCGAGGACCTCACCGGCGGCCGCACCAAGGCCTCGATCCTCGCCGACACCACCGAGGCGGTGATCGGCGCGGTCCACCTCGCGCTCGGCCAGGACGTCTCGCGACGCTTCGTGCTCGACCTGCTCAGCCCCCTGCTGGACTCCGACGAGTTCCTCGAGGCGGGCTACGACTTCAAGTCCCGCCTGCAGGAGATGGCCGCGGCCGAGGGGCAGAACGTCAGCTACGCCCTCACCGAGGCGGGTCTCGAGCACTCCAAGACCTTCACCGCGACCGTCTCCGTCCCGGGCCTCGTCAGCGCCCGCGGCGAGGGGGCCTCGAAGAAGGACGCCGAGCTCGCCGCCGCCCAGAACGCCGTGCGCGGCCTGCTCGCCGAGCGCGGCGAGTCCCTCATCCCCAGGGGCTGAGCCGTGCCCGAGCTGCCCGAGGTCGAGGTGGTGCGGCGCGGCCTCGAGCCCCGCACCGTCGGCCGCACGATCACCGCGCTCGAGGTGCTCGATCCGCGCATCATCCGCCGACAGCACGGGGGAGAGGGCCGCCTGCGCGCCGCGCTGGTGGGCTCCCGACTGACCGCGGCGGTGCGGCGGGGGAAGTTCCTCTGGTGGCGGCTCGCGGACCAGGACGGCGGGGAGACCGGCGAGGCGCTGATGGGGCATCTGGGCATGAGCGGGCAGCTGCGCATGAGCGCGCCCGGCGTCGCCTCCGCGCCGCCCGCGCCCTCGGAGGGACCGGCCTCGGATCCGCTGCGACACCGTCGGCTCTCCCTCCACCTCGACGACGGCGCCCGTGTGGACCTCGTGGACCAGCGCCTCTTCGGCGGCCTCTGGACCAGCCCGCTCCTCGAGGCGCCCGACGGCGCGCTCGCGGGCGTGGGCAGTCCCGACGCCCTGCTACCCGAGGACGCCTCCCACATCGCGCGCGACCTGCTGGACCCGGCCGCGGACCTGTCCGGGATCGCCGACGCCCTGCGAAACCGGCGCAGCGCCGTGAAGACCCTGCTGCTGAATCAGGAGATCGTCTCCGGGATCGGGAACATCTACGCCGACGAGGCGCTGTGGGCGGCGCGGATCCGGTACGACACGCCCGGCGCGGCGCTCAGCCGGCGCAAGGCGCTCGAGATGCTGCGCGCCGCCCGCGAGGTGATGGAGCGGGCGCTCGAGGTGGGCGGGACGAGCTTCGACGCGCTGTACGTGAACGTCGACGGGCGCAGCGGCTACTTCGCCCGCAGCCTGAACGCCTACGGCAAGGAGGGCACGCCCTGCCCGAGGTGCGGGAGCACGATGCGGCGCGTGATGCACGGCGGTCGCTCCTCGCACTACTGCCCGCGATGCCAGCGTGCCGCGGTGCGATAGATTGCGAGACATCCGCCGAGGACAGGAAGGACGCCACGTGACAGCGACCCCGCAGGACGGCCCGATCCGCGTGATGCTCGTCGACGACCACGAGGTGGTCCGCCGCGGCATCGTCACCGCGATCGACGCGAGCCCCGCGCTCACCGTGATCGGCGAGGCCTCCTCGGTCGCCGAGGCGAACCGCCGCCTCCCGGCGATCCGCCCGCAGGTGCTGCTGGTGGACCTGCAGCTTCCCGACGGCACCGGCATCGACGTCATGAGGACGGCCCGGGAGCTCGATCCCGAGCAGACGATGCTGGTGCTGACCAGCTTCGACGACGACGCGGCCCTGCGCGAGTCCCGGGCGGCGGGAGCGGCGGGCCTGATCCTGAAGTCCTCCCGCTCGCAGGAGATCGTCGAGGCGATCCGCTCCGTGCACGAAGGCCGCCCCGTGTGGCCGGCCGACCACGTCGAGGACGGCCCGGACCTGTCCGACGCCGATCAGCGGATCGTCGAGCTGATCGGCGACGGGCACTCGAACCGCGAGATCGCCGACGCCCTCGGGATCGCGGAGAAGACCGTGAAGAACCGCATCACGGTCATCCTCCAGACCCTCGGCATGCAGCGCCGCACCCAGGTCGCCGCGATGGTCGCGGCGCGCCGACGGGCGGGCTGGAAGCCGCAGTGAGCTGAGCTCAGGCGGGAGGCAGCGTCACCCGCCAGGAGATCATCGTCCCCGGCTCGAGGCTGATCGCATCGACCCATCCCGAGTGGCGCCGCGCCCGCGAGGACATGTTCGCGAGCCCGCTGCGGCGCCGCACCGACGGGTCGATGCCGCGTCCGTTGTCGGAGACGTTCACCTGGACCACTCGGTCCACCCCCTCCGAGAACACGCTGATCGAGACCGCGACCGCGCTCGCATGCGCGTGACGGGCGGCGTTGGCGAGGCACTCCCGCACCACCGCGACCACGTCGTCGGCGATCTCCGGCGGCAGCTCCGCGTCCATCTCGGCGGGGTGCGGCGGCAGGCGCAGCGAGGGCACGAAGCCGAGCCCGGCGGTCGCGAGCCCCACCTCGCGGCGCAGCTGCTCGGTGAGCGTCGCCTCGGCCCGCTCGCGCCGCAGGGACTGCACGATCAGCCGGATCTGCGCGACCGCCGCCTCGACCCCCTGCACGGAGGCGGCGACGGAGGAGCGGATGCGCGCCTTCGACGGGGTGACGTCCGGGTCGCCGAGCGAGTCCACGAGCCCCTCCAGCTCCATGCCGACGGCGAAGAGCTCCTGGATCGCGAGATCATGCAGGTCACGGGCGATGCGGCCGCGCTCGTCGTCGATCTCGGAGTCCGTGCGCAGGGTCGGTGCACGCAGGGTGAGGCCGACGAGCCCCGCGAGCGCGTCGAGCCGTTCCCGGTCGGCGGCGGTGAACTCCTCGGCGTCCTCGGCGCGCAGCACCCCGAGCAGCCCTGTGCCGTGCTCGGCCGCGTCGATCACGGCAAGCATCGCCCGGCAGGGCGCGCCGTCGACGGGGAGCGCGCCGATCGCCTCGAGCTGCTCGGCGTCGGCCTGCTCGAGCGCCGCGCCGAGGGGATGCGAGGAGGGGATCTGCTCGCCGAGCAGCGCGGCGGCGTCGGGCCCGTCGACCATCTCGATCGCCCAGGCGTCCCGGTCCAGCGGCAGCACGAGCAGCGCGCTGCGGGCGCCGAGATCGGTGCGGGCCGAGCGGACGAGCAGCTCGAGCAGCTCCTCCGCCTCCCCGCCGGCGAGGACGGCACCGGCGAGGTCCTGGATGCGGGGTCTGTCCCTCATGGCGCCTCCTCGAGGACGGTGCGGGCATCGGGCAGCAGGCGCAGCACGGCGGTGCCGGCGGGGATCGCCTCCTCGCGGTGGGTGACGACCACGATCGTGCTCGATGCCGGGACGAGGCTCTCGTCCCCGGAGGCGAGCAGCGAGGCGAGCAGGGCGTCGCCGCGGGCGGCGTCGAGATGCTCGGTCGGCTCGTCCAGCAGCAGCACCGGTCCGCGCCGCACCACGGCGCGCGCCAGCAGCAGGCGGCGTCGCTCCCCGCCGGAGACGGTGGTGCCGTCGGGGCCGAGCATCGTGTCCAGCCCGTGGGGGAGTGCGGCGACCCAGTCCTCGAGGCCGACGGCCCTGAGCGCCGCCCGTGCCTCGCCGTCCTCGAGGTCTCCGCGCACCACGCGCAGGTTCTCCCGCAGCGTGGTCGCGAAGACGTGCCCGTCCTCGGCGAACATGGTCACGGCCTCGCGCAGGGTGGCGGCATCGGTGCGGACCTCGCCGTCCAGCGGGGCGAGCAGCCCGGCGAGGGTCGCCAGCAGCGTCGACTTCCCGCTCCCGGAGGGGCCGACGACGGCGAGGCGGGAGCCGGGCGGGAGGTCGAGGTCGAGATGCGCGACGCGGGGGCTCTCGGCGGTCCAGCCGGCGGTGAGGGAGCGCGTCTGCAGGGTCGCCGTGGCCGGGCGCTCGGAGGGCACGGGCGGGGCAGGCGTCTCCGCGGCATCTGCGGACAGGGCCTCGAGGCGGTGCGCGGCGGCGCGGGAGCGGGCGTGCTGGGTCGCGGCGGCGGGCAGCGCGGTGGCCGCCTCGAAGGAGCTCAGCGGCAGCAGGAGAAGGATGCCGATCTGCCCGGCGGAGAGGTCCCCGGCGGTCCAGGCGGCGCCGGCGGCGAGCAGCGCGCCGAGCACCGCCAGGATCATGCTCGCGGGCACCGACGCGGCGGCGAGCGCGGCGGGGCGGGCGGCGCGGTCGATCGCCGCGTCGTGCGCGGTCTGGGCGCGGTCGAGCCGGGCGAGGGCGTCCTCGAGCCGTCCGTCGACCCGCAGCGCGGTGGCGTCGTCGAGGATCTCGAGGGACTGCGCGGTCACGCCCCCGCGCGTGGTGAGCACGGCCTGCTCGGAGAGGGTCGCGGCGCGGTGGGCGAACCAGGGCGCCGCGAGGCTCGCCAGCGCCAGCGAGAGCGCCATCGCGGCCGTCGCCGTCAGCGACAGCGGGGCGAAGGTCGCCAGCACCGTCACGACCATGACGACCGCGACCAGCGCGGGCACGACGGCCTTGATGACGAGGTCGCCGAGCTCCTGCGCATCGTCGCCCAGGCGGGAGAGCAGCTCCCCGCGCCGCAGCCGGGTCAGGGCGTCGTCGGTGCGGGAGGCCAGCGCCGTGAACAGAGAGGTGCGCAGCGAGACGACGCCGCGCAGCGCCACGTCATGGGTGAGCATCCGCTCCAGCCAGCGGAACACGCCGCGGGAGACCCCGAGCGCCCGCACCATCACCACCGCGACGGTCAGATCGAGCACGGGCGGCATGGTCCACGCGCGGGTGACGAGATAGGCGGAGACCGCGGCCAGGGCGAAGGCGGAGCCGAGGGTCGCGGTCGCCGCGACCACCGCCGCGGCGAGGCGGGCGGGCGGGATCTCGAGGGAGCGGACGGCGCTCATGCGCTCACCTCCACGGCCGACTCGACGGCCACGACCTCGTCGGCCGCCTCCACCAGACGGGAGCGGTGGGCGATGACGAGCACGGTGCGGCCCTGAGCGCGCAGCCTTCTCAGAAGGTCGAGCACGATCTGCTCGGAGGCGCCGTCCAGATGGGCGGTCGGCTCGTCGAGCACGACCAGCGGGGCGGGGGAGAGCAGGGCGCGCGCGAGAGCGAGGCGCTGCCGCTCGCCGAGCGAGAGGCCGTGCCCGGACCGGCCGAGATCCGCGTCCCAGCCCCTCTGCGCGATCACGGCGTCGAGGCCGACGGCG
>NHCFJ02800__coassemble_1677_pt1 | contig 19478 bp, 12 predicted proteins | sample NHCFJ02800__metabat2_low_PE_015 | metagenome-assembled genome bin NHCFJ02800
CCGCTCCTGGCGGACCCGCTCTTCGCGGACTTCCCCGCAGGCGTGCGGCGCACACCGGCGGCACGGCGGTTGCCGCGTCGGGGATCGCTCATGGCTGCTCCTGGTCCTTCGGGGGCATGATCGGGGAGGGCGCCGCAGCGTCCAGCTCCCCAGTATGGCCACGCCCCCGCCCCCGACGGAACGACCCGGCGGCGAAGCACACAGGGTGTGCACGTCTCGTGCGTCCTCGCTCACACCGCCGTGCGTGCCGCGCGGAGAGCCGCCTACCCCCCGGTCCGGGCCTCCCACCAGGCGCGCAGCTCCTGCTCGGCGCGCTCCTCGCCGAGCGGGCCGTGCTCCATCCGCAGCTCGAGGAGATGCTTGTACGCCTCGCCCACCTCGCGCCCCGGGGCGAGGTCGAGGATCTGCATGATCCGGTTGCCGTCGAGATCGGGGCGGATCCGGCCGATCTCCTCCTGCTCGGCGAGGTGGTCGATGCGCTCCTCGAGCTCGTCGTAGGCGCGCGCGAGGGTGCGGGCCTTGCGCTTGTTGCGCGTGGTGACGTCGGCGCGGGTCAGGCGGTGGAGGTGCTGCAGCAGGTCACCGGCGTCGGTGACGTAGCGGCGCACCGCGGAGTCCGTCCACGGCGAGTCGACGTAGCCGTGGAAGCGCAGGTGCAGCTCCACCAGTCGCGCGACCTTCTTGGTGGTGTCCTTGTCGAAGGTGAGGGCCTTCATCCGCTTCGCGGTCATCTTCGCGCCGACGGTCTCGTGGAATCGGAAGGTGACCACGCCCCCGTCCTCGAAGCGGCGCGTGGCGGGCTTGCCCACGTCGTGCATGAGCGCGGCGAGACGCAGCACGAGATCGGGCCGCTCGCATGGCCCGCCGGAGCCGGCCGGGCTCTCGAGGTCGATCGCCTGGTCGAGCACGGTGAGGGTGTGCTGGTAGACGTCCTTGTGATGGTGGTGCTCATCGCGCTCGAGCTGCAGCGCGGGCAGCTCGGGCAGGACGTGCGCGGCCAGCCCCAGCTCGGTCATCAGCTCGAGCCCGCCGCGGGGGTGCGCGCCGAGCATGAGCTTCACGAGCTCCTCCCGCACCCGCTCGGCGGAGACGATCGTGATCCGCTCGGCGAGCTCCTCGATCGCGTCGGCCGTCACGTCCTCGATGCGGAAGCCGAGCTGGGAGACGAAGCGGACCGCGCGCATCATCCGCAGCGGGTCGTCGCTGAAGGACTGCGCCGGCGCCACGGGGGTGCGCAGCACGGTGCGGGCGAGGTCGGCGAGGCCGTCGAAGGGGTCGACGAGCTCGAGGGAGGGCAGGCGCACCGCCATGGCGTTGACGGTGAAGTCGCGCCGGGAGAGATCGCCCTCGAGCGTGTCCCCGTACTCGACCTGCGGCTTGCGGGAGGTCGGGTCGTAGGACTCGGTGCGATAGGTCGTGATCTCGACCTTCACCCCGTCGCGCACCCCGCCGAGGGTGCCGAAGTCGCGGCCCATGTCCCAGATCGCGCCCTCCCCGGTCCAGGAGCGCAGGATCTCCTCGGTCTGCTCGGGGCGCGCCGAGGTGGTGAAGTCGAGGTCCGCGCTCGAACGGCCCAGCACCGCATCCCGCACCGGTCCGCCCACCAGGGCGAGCTCGTGCCCGGCGGCCTCGAACAGCCGCCCGAGCTCGTGGACCTCCTCCGGCAGGGCCCGGAACATGGAGGCCGCGCGGGTGCGCGCGGTCTCGAGGCGCTCGGCGGTGTCGTCGGCGGGATCGGTCACGGGCGGTCCTGTCCTGGAGGCGGGGTGCGGAGTGCGGGGGCGCGGGTGTGGAGGTGTCGTGCACCCTCGGCGCCTCTACGGTAGCGGCCGCTTACAGTGTCCTCATGCCGTCGTCCCTGCCTGCCGTGCGCCCGGCGCTCACGGCGCTGCTGACGGTGCTGCTCGTCGCGTCGTCAGTGCTGGTCAGCGCGCCGACGGCGATGCTTCCCTCGGCGCAGGCCGCGAGCACGGAGGCTCCGGCCGCACCGTCCGCCCCGGCCGACGACGCGCCGGTGAGCATGGACCTCGTCTCACTGAGCCCCACCTCCCTCGCCCCCGGCGGCACGCTCCGGGCCGAGGTCGAGGTGACCAACACCTCCTCGGAGCCCCTGCGGGACCTCGATCTGGAGCTGCGCACCCGCACCTCCCGCGTCACCGAGCGCGCGGCGCTGGCCCGCTGGCAGCAGGGGACCGGCCCCGACACCGAGGGCCCTGCCCTGGCCTCCGCCGTCCCCGAGGGGGAGGAGGGCGACTCGCTCGCGCCCGGGAAGTCCGCCACGCTGGAGGTGGAGATCGACGCGGAGGAGCTCGACTACTCCGCGGAGACGTACTACTGGGGCACCCGTCGGATCTCGCTGACCGCGGTCGCGGACGGCCAGCCCCTCGAGGGCCTGCGCACCTTCGTGGTGTGGCGGCCCGAGGGGACAGAGGCGCGGATCACCGGATCCACCCTCCTCCCGCTCGCCGATCCCGACGCCGCCCGGGCCGTGACCGCGCCGGAGGTGCACTCCCGGTCCGCCGAGGAGGGGCGCCTGGCCGGTCTGCAGGAGCTCGCCGTCCGCAAGGACGTCGACTGGTGGCTGGACCCGGCGCTGCTGGATCCGCCGATCCTGCCCGAGTCGGACGGCACGGATGACGACGGCGGCTCCACCGCCCCCGAGTACCGGCCCGACCCGGCCTCGAGCGCGATCGCCGACGAGCTCGAGGGCGCCGTCGGCGATCGCACCGTGCTCGCGTCCCCCTACGCCGGCGCCGACCTCCCGAGCCTGGACGCGGCGGACACGCCGGTGCTAGAGGGCGCGGCGCGGGACGCGTCGGAGGAGGCGTGGAACGAGGCCGGGATCTCGCCACGCGCCGAGGCGCTCGAGGTGCCCGGCCCGCAGGCGGACGCGGACGCGCTCGAGCAGGCGATCGAGACGGGGGCGAGCACGGTCGTGCTCCCCTCGAGCTCGGTGCGCCAGGACCCCGCCGCGTCGGTGACCCCGAGCTCGGTCGGGACGTACGAGTCGACCCGCACCGAGGGGGCCCAGCTCTCCGTCCTCGCCCCCGACCCCGTCCTGTCCGACCAGTTCTCCACGCTCACGGGCGACGGGGACACCGAGCAGACCCGTCAGCGTCTGCTCGCGGAGACCGCGACCATCGCCTCGGAGTACACCACCACCTCGCGCCACGTGCTGATCTCCCCGTCGCCCGATGCGTCGCTGGACCCCGCGGCGGCCGGGGCCGTGCTCGACGCCCTCGACGAGGCCCCCTGGCTCGAGGGGGGCCGCACCGCCTCGCTGCTCGACGCCGCCGACCACCAGGAGTGGACCACCGACCCGCAGGCCGGCGACGAGGAGCTGCTGGCCCTCGGACGGCTCGGCGCCGCGGACGTGCACCCCAGCGCCCCGGTCGACGGCACCTGGAGCGTCCAGGACGCGGCGGAGGACCCCGAGCTGCTGGATCCGGAGACGCTCACCTCGCTCGAGGACACCTGGCGGCGCCTGGACGCCCTCGGCACGGCCATGGAGGACGACGCACCGCTGGACGCACCGCGCCTGGAGATCCTCGGCGCGACCTCGGCCCATTGGCGCAGCGACCCGGCGACCCCGGCGTCCCGGGCCCGGGACGCCTCCGAGCGCGCCGACGCGCTGCAGGAGCGGATCGAGGTGGTCCCCGCCTCCGGCTACAACGTCGTCTCCGACAGCGCGGCCGTGCCGATCACCATCACCAACGGCCTGGACACCCCCATCACGGTCAAGGTCACGGTCACCGCCGACACGCCGATCGTGCAGGTCGGCGAGCCGGCCGTGGTCACCGTCCCCGCGCGGGGACAGGCCGATGCGACCGTGGACGTGGAGGCCGTCGCCAACGGCTCGGTCACCCTCACCACCACCCTGACCACCGAGGACGACCGTCCCCTCGCCACGCCGGTCGACGTGCCGCTGACCGTCAACCCGTCGTGGGAGAACTGGACCACGCTCGTGCTCGTGATCGCGATGGGGGTGCTGGTGATCGTCGGCGTCGCCCGCGCGCGCCGCACCGGAGCCAGCACCCGCGCCCCCGCGATCCACGGCCCGGAGGACCCCGAGGAGCTCGCCCGCACGGGCCGCACCACGCTGGACGCCTCGGTGCCCGAGCGCACCTGGGCCGAGCGCGCCCGCCACCGGGCCGACGACGCGGACGGGCCCGACGGGGCGGACGGTCCCGAGGGCCCGGGACCCGACCCGGACCCCGCCGACACCGACACCTCAGATCCCGCAGACCCCGACGACACCCCCGAGGAGGACCCCCGATGAGCACCACAGGACGGGTCCGGAGGGTTCATCACGTTCCCCGCCACCGCCGTCACGGCAGCCCCTCGAGCCGCTCGAAGCTCCTGCAGGCGAGCGTGCTCATGGCCTCGGGCTCGATGGTCTCCCGGCTGCTCGGCTTCGTGCGGAACTTCCTGTTCGGCGCGATCCTGGGCGGCTCGATGTCCTCGGCGGCGAACGCCTTCAGCGCCGCGAACACGCTGCCCAACACGATCTGGCTGCTCGTGGGCGGCGGCACCCTGAACGCGATCCTGGTGCCGGCGATCGTGCGCGCCGTGAAGCGGCCGGACCGCGGCAGCGACTACATCTCGCGCCTGATGACCCTCGTCGCGGTGCTGTCGCTCGGCGTGACCGCCGTCTGCATGCTCGCGGTGCCGCTGCTGCTCACGCTGACCAGCGGCGTGCTGCCGCCGGCGACCTACGGGCTCGCGGTCGTGCTGGGCTACTGGATGATGCCGCAGATCTTCTTCTCGGCGCTGTACGTGATGTGCGGTCAGCTGCTGAACGCCCACGACTCCTTCGGCCCGTACCAGTGGGCGCCGGTGATCAACAACCTCGTCGGCATCCTCGGCGCGGCACTGTTCCTGGGCCTGTGGGGCACGGTCGGCGATCCCTCGCAGTGGACGCTGTCGATGGTGGTCGCGATGGCGCTGCTGAACGTCGGCGGCTCGGCGGCGCAGGTCCTGTTCCTGTTCTGGTACGTCAAGAAGCTCGACCTGCGCCTGCGGCCGAAGTGGGGCCTGCGCGGGCTCGGGCTCGGCAAGCTCTCCCGGATCGGTCTGTGGTCGCTGGCGATGCTGGGCCTGGGCCAGCTGGGCATCTGGGCGTCGCGCTGGGCGACCGGCGGCGCGGTCGAGATGACGGAGCGGTACCAGGGCCAGCCCGATCTCGCGGCGCGGTACCCGGCGCTGCTGACCCTCGAATGGGCCTACCTCGCCTTCATGGTCCCGCAGGGCATCATCGCGGTCACGCTGGTCACCGCTGCATTCCCCGCGATCTCGCGCAGCGCAGCGGCGCAGGACCACGCCGGGGCGCTGGCCCGCTACGTCGACACCAACCGCATGCTGGCGGTGGCCATGGTGGTGTGCACGGCCGTGTTCGTGGCGATGTCGGGACCGATCATGTGGGTGATCGGCGGCGGCACCGGGGAGATCGGGGCACGGGCGAACGGGACCGTGCTGGTCGCCTACATGCTGGGCCTGGTGCCCTTCGCCTCGCTCTACCTGATCAAGCGCCTCTTCTACGCCTACGAGGACGCGCGCACCCCCTTCCTCGCGCAGATCCCGATCGCGGTGGTGACGCTGCTGTCGGTCCCCGTGATCCTCACGCTCGTGGACCCGCAGTACGCGGCGGTCTCCGCGGCCGGCGCGACGAGCCTCGGCAACCTGCTGGCCTGGCTGTTCAGCCAGTGGAAGCTGCGCCAGCACGCCCATCGCCACGACACCGCTCCGCCGAGCCTCCTCGCCGAGGGCGTGCTGCTGGCGAAGCTGTTCGGGGCGGGCGCGGTGAGCTGGGCCGTCGGCACCGGTCTCGTCGCGCTGCTGGGCGATCTGCTCTGGACGCACCGGGGCTACGCGGTGGTGCTCGGCATGGTCGTCGGGGCCGTGATGCTGGCGGTGTTCGCGGCGGCCGGCCATCTCCTGCGCGTGCCCGAGGTGAGGCAGCTGGTGGGCACGACTCGCCGCCTGGCACGGCGCCTGCGTCCTCGCAGGACGGGGGCGACCTCGTAGCATGGTCGACGCAGATGACGGGCGACGACCCGCCGGACGAGGAGAGGGAGGGTCCGTGAGCACGAACCCCGAGCAGGATGCGCTGCGCGAGAGGTGGGCTCTCGAGGCCAGGATCCCGCTGTCCGGAGTGGCCGACGGCGCCGTCTGGCGTCGCGCGCGCTCCGTCGCGACCGGCGAGGACGTGGTGCTGTTCATCGTGCGCGGCGAGGCCGCGCTCGAGGCGGCCGACGCGGTGCGCCGCGCCTATCTCGTCGAGGACGCGCATCTGCTGCCGGTGCGGGAGATCGTCGTCCTGGACGATCCGCGCGAGGGGTCCGACGCCGCCACGACGGAGGCGGGGGGCGAGGGCCCGACGACGGTGGTGGAGTACCCGATGCCGCCCTCGGCGCCCCTCGCGGCGCTGCTCACCGGTGGTCCGCTGCATCCGGAGACGGCCCGGGCGATCATCGGCGAGGCCGCGACCGGGCTCGAGGTCGCGCGTCGGCGCGGCGTGCGCCACCAGTTCCTCGACTCGAACCGGGTCTTCGTCGACACGCGCTCCGGCGCCGTGACGATCCTGGGGATCGGGGTCGAGGCGGCCTCGCACCCGGGACTGGACCGTTCGCGGGAGGTCGCCTCCTTCCAGGACACGGCGGCGCTGGTCGCCCTGCTCTACCGGGCGCTGACCGGACGCGCGCCCCAGCACGACGCCGGCGGCACGGTGCCGCGGCCCTCGACGCTCGTCGACACCGAGATCCCCGCGGATCTGGATCTGCTGTGCGACCTGGTGCTGAACGAGTCCGCCGAGGACATCCCCGAGACCACGCGCGGTCTCATCGAGGCGCTCGAGCCGTGGCAGTCGATCCCGGTGACCTTCGAGGCCTACCCGCGCGGGGGCGCCGGGGAGACGGCGGGCGCGGGTGCAGCGGGCGCCGCAGGTGCTGCGGGTGCCACGGCAGCGGTTGCCGGGGCCGGGTCCGAGCGCGAGGTCGACGAGCCGACGCAGGTGCTCCCCGCCACGGAGCGGCCCGATGCCGCGGAGGCCACGACGCAGGAGGCTCCCGCCGCTCGAGAGCCCGCAGCGGACGTGCCGGCATCCGAGGGCGCCGTGGCCGCGGGCGGGCCGGATGCCGCCGAGAGCGAGGCCGCCGCCCCCGAGGAGGATCCGGCCGCCCATGGGGACGCCGCCCTCGCGGCCGGTGCCGCCGGGATCGCGGGCACGGCAGGGGCCGCCGGGGTGCTCGCCGCGCAGTCCTCGTCCGCCTCCCCGGCTCCGGAGGCACCGCGCGCGCAGGCCGCGAAGTCCACGCAGGCCGACGACGACCGGGAGCACACCGAGCAGGTCCGCGCCGAGCAGCCGACGGCCGAGCACCCCGCCTCGTCCGCGGCGGGATCCGAGGCAGGCGCCCCCGACGCCGCCGACTCCTCACAGGGCGCCGGCGGTCCTGCAGAGGCTCCCCAGGCGCCGCGCGAGGACCACTCGGCGGCCGCGTCGGAGCTCGTGAAGGACCTCCACCTGGACGAGAAGCGGGGCAGCAGCGCCTTCCCCGGACACCTCGACGTCACCCGTGCCCCGCAGGAGGAGGCCCCGCCGGCCGGACCGGCCGACGGCCAGCAGGACGCCGCCGAGGCCGAGGGACAGGGAGCGGGCACGGCCGCCGCCGCGGTCGGCGCAGCCGGGGCGGTCGGTGCCGCCGGCACGGCAGCGGGCGTCGGCCTCGCCGCGGGGTCCGGTGACGGATCCGCCGCCTCGGAGGAGGCCTCGGCCCTCCCCGCCCGCACATCGGGCACGCACTGGCCGCTCAGCCCCGAGCACTCGCCCGAGGGCTCCGACGGCCGGGCCGAGCAGCCGGCAGAGGCCTCGGGGATCGCGACGGCCGACCACGCCGCCCCCACCCCGTCGGCCGCCCCGGACGTCGAGGAGCGGCCCACCGAGGCGATGCCCGCCGCCGTCGACGCGGAGCCGGAGCCGCGCGGGACCGGACCGATCGTCGTCCACGGCCGACGCACCTCCATGCTCGACGAGCCCTCCGAGGGGGTCTCCGCCGGGCAGTCGCGCAGCTCCCTGCTGCGGGACGTGGTCGGTGTGGCGGTCGACGCCGACGACCCCGACACCTTCGCCCTCGGACCCCGCGATCGCGAGAAGCGCTCCCTGCAGTCGCAGTGGATCGTCGTCGGCGGCGTGATCGTCGTGATGATCGCGCTGATCTTCGCGGTCACCGCGATCACCCGCGATCTGCGCGACATCGTCGCCGACCCGCTGGCCACCTCCCAGCCCGCGACCACCCCCGCGCCGGAGGAGGAGACGGGCGAGAACCCGGCCGAGCCGACCCCGACGGACACCGAGGAGCCGGAGCTGCCGGCGCCCGAGCTGACCGGCGCCGAGGTGTTCACCGAGGGCTCCGACCTCCCGCCCGACAACGCCGACCAGCAGGACCGCATGCGCGACGGCGATCCGGCCACGTACTGGTCCACCAAGCACTACGCGAGCCCGGATTTCGGCGGCCTGAAGGAGGGCGCGGGCGTGCGCATGAGCTTCGCCGAGCCGTCCACCCTGAAGACCGTCACCGTCACCACCGCCCGCAACACCGGCGGCACGATCGAGCTGCGCTCCCTGAACGACGACGGCTCCCTCGGCGACGTGCTCGCCAGCGGCGAGCTCGTCGCCGACGGCGAGGTGCTGCTGGAGCCGGACGAGCCGGTGGAGACCGAGTCGGTCGCCCTGTGGATCCCCGAGCTGCCCCCGGACAGCAACGAGCAGGGACGCTTCCGGGCGCGCATCGCGGAGATCGAGGTCGGATGACTCCCCGCGACGTGCGCCGGGAGTCCGCACGTCGTGCGGGCACGGCGCGCCGACGCTTCCGCTCCGTCCTGGGCATCCCCCTGCCCATGGTGATCATCGCCCTGCTGATCGCCGCGCTGCTGGGTGCGCAGCTCGCCAAGGCGCTCGAGCAGTCCACGATGAGCGAGTCCCACGCGACCGGTGCCTCCGTCGACTCCTCCGAGGGATCCGGGAAGAATTCGGTCGGGCGGCACGTTGTCACGGAGGCGACGGTCGGGACCGAGGTCCAGAGGCTGGTCGACACCGGCACCATCCAGTCGATGACCAGCTTCGACGCCGCCCAGTGCCTGCGCGAGCAGGGCATCACCGAATCGATCCTGATCATGGAGGAGGTCTCGTGGGGAGCGGAGGACACCTCCAGCTGGCTGCTCGTCCACGGTCCCGTGGACCGCGAGACGCTGCGCGCGAACGGCGGGATCATCTCCGCGACCGTGGTGCTGCCGACCTGCGGGACCGGAGCGCACGAGGCGGATCCCGGTCAGGACCGGCTCTGGGCCGGTCACGTCACGATCGACTCCCTCTGACCGCTCCCGAGACACCTGCTGACCCATACTGGACGACGGTCCTCCCGACGACCGCCCCCGCCCGACTCCCCGGAAGGACATCTTCATGACCCAGCCGATCCAGGCCCTCAACATCCTCGGCACCGCCGCTCCCGCCGTGCAGCCGGTGGCGCAGCCGGCCGCTGAGGCCGATGCTCCTGCGGACGACACGGTCCACGAGGTCGTCATCGTCGGCTCCGGACCGGCCGGGTACACCGCCGCGATCTACACGGCGCGCGCGGAGATGAACCCCGTCGTCATCGCCGGTGCGCTCGATGCCGGCGGCGCCCTCATGACCACCACCGACGTGGAGAACTTCCCCGGCTTCCCCGAGGGCGTCCAGGGCCCCGAGCTCATGGCCTCCTTCCAGGAGCAGGCCGAGCGCTTCGGCGCCGAGGTGGTCTACGAGGACGCCGTGGACCTGCAGCTCGACGGCGACGTGAAGACGGTGACCCTCGAGGATGGGACCGTCTACCGGGCCAAGTCGCTGATCCTCACGACGGGCTCCGCCTACCGCAAGCTCGGCGTGGACGGGGAGGAGAGCCTCTCCGGCAAGGGCGTCAGCTGGTGCGCGACCTGCGACGGCTTCTTCTTCAAGGACCAGGACATCGTCGTGGTGGGCGGAGGCGACTCCGCGGTCGAGGAGGCGACGTTCCTGACCCGCTTCGGCAAGTCCGTGACGCTGGTCCATCGCCGTGATGAGCTGCGCGCCTCGAAGATCATGGCCCGCCGCGCGGAGGCCGATCCGAAGCTCACCTTCGCGTGGAACTCCGAGATCGCGCGTATCAACGGCCGCGACAAGGTCGAGTCCGTGACGCTGCGCGACACCGTCACCGGCGAGGAGCGGGACGTCGCGACCAATGCCGTCTTCGAGGCGATCGGGCACCTGCCCCGCACGGACCTCGTCCGCGGGAAGCTCGAGCTCGACGACGAGGGCTACATCGTCTGCCAGGGACGCAGCACGTACACCTCGGTGCCCGGCGTCTTCGCCGCCGGAGACGTCGTGGACCACACCTACCGCCAGGCCATCACCGCGGCGGGCACCGGCTGCCAGGCAGCCCTCGACGCCGAGCGCTGGCTCGCTGACCGCGCCGCGGGCATCGAGGACGGCGCCGGCGCCCAGGAGCCTGCGGCGGAGGCCGCCGTCCGGTGACGTCCCGGCAGGGGTCAGCCCCCTCCGAGCAGGACCGCCCCCTCGAGGACCCCGTCAGCGGGGCACTCGAGGGGGCGGTTCCCGTCCTGGTGCTCCTCAGCGCCGACTGGGCGGGACCGTCCCGGCCCGCCCCGACCCTTCTTCGCGAGCTCGCGCGCCGCTGGGGGCCCGCCATGCACACGCTCCTGCTGGAGGATCCCGACGACGAGGTCCTGGATCGCTGGGAGGTGACCCACCTGCCCACCTGGCTGCGCTTCGTCCCGGAACGGGTACGAGAGGGCTCCGGGAGCGGAACGGGGATGCGTGCGCGGCCGAACTCGCACGAAGCGAAGGAGGACGAGACTCGCGATGCGAGCGAGGATCGGGACGACGAGCGGACTCTCCGCGAGACGACGCTCCGCGGTCACGCCCCCGGGGGAGCGGAGCTCGCGCTGACCGGACCGTGGGTGCTCTCGCACCGACGCACCGGCGCACTGCCGAAACACGTCGTGGAGTCCGAGCTCGGCCCAGAGGCCGCCGACGCGGGCGCTGCTCCCGTCCGCTGACGGCGCTCCGCGGCGCATCCTGTCAACTTCACCGATACTCCCCGCGCTGACATGCGCTGACGGACTGTGCACATCTCCTTCCACACCGCTGTCCACAACGATCTCCAGGTCTTTCCACATAGTTGTCCACAGATGGTTGTGGATAACGGTGGCGGCTCTCTGACCACGGACTTCCCTGCGTGTAGCGCTCTGACCAGCAGTAATGTCAGGACTGTGAGGGCCGTCACTCCCTCGGGCGCACCATCATCCCCTCATCAGGCTCCCGAGACGCACATGAGCGCCCTCCCGGATCGGGGGTTGTCCACATCGTTCTGCACACTGTGCACGGCGACGTGAGGCGTCCCTGAATCGCAGGACTCCACCCGGCGCACGCCCCTTCGCCGTGGCAGGCACTCCGGCCATGAGAACCGACATCGCACGGGAGCCACACCTTTCACATGAAGCACAGCGGACGGGCCTCGACGATGAGGCCGCCCTCCGCGATCCCCCTCAGCGTCTCCTTGCTTCGCAGGTGTCGTCACCCCTCGTTCCGCTCCGACGGCCCGGTACCGGCTCGCAGCCCCATTTCTCACCGTCCGCCGATGGGGCCGGCGACGAGTTCTGGACGTTTGCCGTGAAACTCTTCGGCACGCTGAGGCCCGCAGTACACACCCGGGAGGCGGTCATGCAAGCCGATGCCGACACTACGAGTTTCACGGCAAACCCCTTGCCTGGCATTTCTGTCGGGGGCTGCTTGCCGGGAGTCCTAGGAGGCAGCGGAATGCAGAATCCCCAGGTCAGGAGGTTCTCATGCCCTGAACGGTGCCACGTGTGCACGAAGTTCGGACGCGTCTGGACCACGTGGCATCCGTCGAGGATGGGCCTGAGCACGCCGAGTGCTCGGCAGATCCTCTCGATGCATTCGGCTGACTTGGAACCGGGGGTGGGCTCCTCAGTACCGGTCCGTTCATGGAGGTTTCACGCGAAACGTGATCGCCACACCATCCCTGGGCCAGCGAAGGTGCTGGCGTGCTTCTCTTCGTGCCCTGCACGTACTGAGTAACAATGTCAGTGACGGCTACAGCTTTTGACCGACGGCTGATCATTCCCCTCTCCGTTTCACGTGAATCGCTGTCGCCCTCCCGGGGGACATGCACCCGGGGCTGTTGATTCGCGTTTCACGGGAAACCAGCTCAGCGCGTCGCCAGCAGCAGGGTCGATGCCTGTGTCGAGTCGCCACTCGGTGCTGCGCTCCCCATGAGCAGTTGACTCCGGCAGTCTCGCGCCCGTCCCACGCCGGTGGCCATCTTTGAGTTTCACGGGAAACATTGGCCGGGGCAGTGCGGTCTGCTCGGTACCACTGTCTCGATCCGGGAGAGTCAGACGGTTGAACCGTAGGCCTTCACCACACCGAAGGCCGCCGACCACGATTCACGTGAAACAACCTGACGAGAGGCGCTACGTTGCAAGCATCATTCTCAGCCGGCAGATGGATCGTCATGCCGCCGCCGACCTCTCGGACCACGCCGATGGGTACTGGCGTCACTCGCTATCGCCTCGCACGGGGAGCAATGCGCGCTGCCCATACCGCCGGTAGTCCCGAGGAGCCCTACCCGTCGACGTCCGCGGGACCCATCTGCGCGCTACACATGAAGCGGAAGCTGTAGTCAGCATTGCACGATGCTTCGTATCCCATTAGCGCAGCGTGGCTCCCTCCCCGGGGAGTCGTGGGCTCAGCATGATGTCCGTGCTGCTCGCGCTGTGGCACACTCTGCTGGTTTCACGCGAAACCTGCGCACAAAGCGAGGTATGCGCCAACTCGCGTCGAAGGGAGTGCTGCTTCTGCGGCGAGCGAGCACCGGCCTGACGGGAGCCGAGCCCACTCCGACACACTCCTAGACACGCTGCGACTCGACTCGGCGCGGTTTCACGTGCAACGGGAGAAGTCGCCCCGAACACGAGTGATCGGTGACGTCGGCACATCCGGGGAACGTCATGGGCACGCAACGGCGCAGAGCTGTCCCTGCCGGACCACACCTTCAGGACCCCTGGGCAGGTGTTCCCCGTGAAACCACGGCCTGGCGCCCTCGCCAGATGCCGGAGAATCGCCGCTCGACCAGGCACTTTGTATGTTGCGGCGTCTCCACCGGTCACATCACCGACGACTCGAGCCTGACTGTGCGACCTAGCCCGCCACCGAACTCAGCGCTCCTAGTCATGACGAAGGACCTCAGACAAGGTGGTGCTCGATAGCAGATCAACGTTCCCCGTGAAACGCCAAGACTGCACCATACCGGCGGTCAGGATCACGCAGTGCCTCAGAGGCTCAGCACAACTGCACCGCTCCCGCAGCCGACGAAGACTTCCCTCACGAGGCCGGCGCAGGACCGATCCTCCGGAGACGCATCCCCTCTCCGCAGTGGGAATCAGCCGCTGAACTCGAAGGGGGCCGGGGCGTTTCGCGTGGAACAGGTGGCTACGCATCACCCGGCGACGGGCACGTGATCCACCGACGTGGATATCCTTGTGGACGACCGGACGGAGGTGAGGGCGCGGAAGTCCACAAGGTTGTGCACATCGGTGGAAAGCTGCGACGCCACGGAGCTGACCTGCACGGACGTGCACATCACGCACGGTCACCGTCGTCCGAGCCATGCGCTCGGCGAGGATGGAGGAGCAGGACGTCCTTCACATAGGGGCCGTGTATCTGACGCTCTATAGTCATACGTCATATCAGGCGGACGGAGGTGCGAGACTCCTCCGCACAGAAGAAGGGGCCCACCATGCGGTGGGCCCCTTCAGCGAACGCTCCGGGGAGCGCAGTGCGATGGTCAGTTCTGCTCGGGCATCGGGATGTCCAGCCCCATGCTCTCCACGAGCCGCTCGAGATCCTCGAGGTTGGTGAACTCGAGCGTGATCTTGCCCTTGCGCTTGCCGACGTCGATCCGGACGGGAGCCTCGAGGCGGTTGGACAGCCGACTGGTCAGATCCACCACGTGCGGGTCGTAGGTGCTGCGACGCACCGTGCGGGTCCCCTGCTGCTGCTGACCTCCTCGGGCCACGAGACGTTCCACGGCGCGGACGGAGAGGCCCTCGCTCACGATGCGCTGGGCGAGCTCCTCCATCAGCGTCGGATCGTCCAGGGAGAGCAGCGCCCGGGCGTGCCCGGCGCTGATCGCACCGCTCGCGAGGCGCCGCTGCACGAGGGCGGGCAGACGGAGCAGGCGCAGCGTGTTGGTGATCTGGGGGCGGGAGCGCCCGATCCTGTCGCCGAGCTCGTCCTGGGTGCACCCGAAGTCGTCCAGCAGCTGCTGGTAGGCGTTCGCCTCCTCCAGGGGGTTCAGCTGGGTGCGGTGGAGGTTCTCGAGCAGCGCGTCGCGCAGCAGATCGTCGTCGCTCGTCTCGCGGATGATCGCGGGGATCGAGGTCAGTCCGGCCCGTCGGGCGGCACGCCAGCGGCGCTCGCCCATGACCAGCTCGAAGGACTCCCCGTCCTCGGTCACGGGGATGGGCCGCACCACGACCGGCTGGAGGACTCCCACCTCGCGCAGGGAGTACGCGAGCTCGTCGAGCTCGTCCTCGTCGAACATCGTGCGGGGGTTTCGGGGGTTCTCCCGCACCTCGTGGATCGGGATCTCGGCGAACTCGGCGCCGGGCACGCTCAGCAGACCCTGGGCCTCGACCGGGGTGCGCTCGTGCTCCTCAGCGTCGTCGTCCTGTTCGGAGCGTGCCGCATCCAGCTCGGCCGCCACTGCGGACTCGCCCGCCGGCGCCTGCGAGTCCGCGGAGGCGGCGTACACCGCGGCCTCCGAGCCCTCGGACTCGTCGGACTCGTCGGCCTCGTCGGCGGCAGGCTCCGCCTCGATGCTGTCGGCGGACGCGCTGTCCTCGTCGGCGCTCCGCTCGCGCGCCGGGGTGTACTCGACGGGCTCGACGTCGACGACCGGGCTGTCCTCCTGGGGGAGGTCAGCGGGATCCGCGGTCTGCTCGGCGGCGCCCTGGGCGGTCTCCGCGGCGCTGTCGTCGGCGGACGGCGAGTCCGTCGCGGGGGCGGGGGCGATGTCCTCCGCGGCCTGCTGTGCGGGGGCCGGGCTCGCCTGCGGCGTCGAGGTGGAGCCGGCGTCATCGGTGCCGGACGCCGTGCCCTGCGCGGTCGTGGTCTCCTCCGGGACGGCGGCCTCCTCGGCCGCAGCGGTGGCGGCGGCGGTCCGGGAGCGCTTCACCGGGCCGGTGGAGCCCGTCGCGGAGGTGGACCCCTTGGCCGCCGTGGAACGCTTCGAAGCGGTGGAGCTCGTCGACCCGGTGGAACGCTTCGATGAGGTGCCCTTGGTCCCGGTCGAGCCGCTCTTCGAGGAGGTGCTCGTGGAACTGGAGGTCTTCGCAGAGCCGGTGGGCTTCGCGGTGCTCGACCTGGTCGTGCTCGTCGTGCCCGAGGACTTCGGGGTGGCAGACGCCTTCGCGGTGCCGGCGGACGTCGTCGAGCCCGACGACGTCCTCGAGCCCGACGCCTTGCCAGTGGCCGCCGACTTGCCGGTGCCCCCGGACTTCCCGGTGCTCGCGGTCTTCGTGGTGCCGGCGGACTTCGCGGTGCCCGTCGACTTCGTCGAGCCGGTGCTCTTCGCGGCCGACGCGCCCTTCGTGGACCTCGTGCTCTTCGAGGATCCGGTGCTCCTCGCGGAACCGGAGGACGGCGCCGCCTCGGTGCCCGTGGCCGCGTCGCTGCTCGCCCCGCTGTCGGACGCGGAGCTCGTCGTCCCCGAGGTCTTCGCCGAGGTCGAGCGCGAGGAGGAGCGCCTGGACGCGCCTGCCGCGCCGCGCCCGGCGGTGCGCCCCCGGCGCTCCGCGGCGGCGCGCGCCATCCCGACAGCGAGGTCGCGCGCCCCGTCGGCCCCCCGCTGCGGGGCGTCGTCGGAGACCTTCTCGCCGGAGAAGAACATGTCCACGGGACGAGTGCTCGCCGGGGACGAGCCGCCCTCGGGCTGAGGCCGGGTGCGCGTGCGCAGCTCCTGCTCAGGAGCAGGTGCGGAACCCGCCCCCGGGATCAGCGCACCGAGACCTCTGCCGAGTCCTCGCTTCTGCGTCATGGCCTTGTCCTTCCGAGAAATGTCATCACCGTGCGGGTGACCTCCGCGTCAGGCGCGACATCGCGTGACGACGGGGAGGTCGAGGTCAGGGGGCGGGGCGGGAGTTCAGCTCGAAGGCCGCCGCCCGATAGGCGAGGGCCCCGCTCGAGCCGGGGTCGTAGGTGAGCACGGTCTGGCCGTAGCTCGGCGCCTCGGAGATCCTCACCGATCGCGGGATCGTCGTCTCCAGGGTCTGGTCGGGGAAGTGGTCCCGCACGTCCTGGGCGACCTGTGCGGCCAGGCGCGTGCGCGCGTCGTACATGGTCAGCAGGATCGTGGAGACCACGAGCTCCGGGTTCAGGTGCTGACGGATCAGGTCGATGTTGTTCAGCAGCAGCGTGAGGCCCTCGAGCGCGTAGTACTCGGCCTGGATCGGGATCATCACCTCGCGCGCCGCGACCAGCGCGTTCACGGTCAGCAGGCCGAGCGAGGGCGGGCAGTCGATGAGCACGTAGTCCAGGGGCGGCAGTCCGGCGGCCTCCCGCTCCTCGAGGTGGTCGCGGATGGCGTTGCGCAGACGGTTCTCGCGCGCGACGAGGGCGACCAGCTCGATCTCGGCCCCGGAGAGGTTGATCGTGGCCGGGGCGCACTGCAGGCGCTCCATGTCGGGGACGTCCTGCACCACGTCCGACAGCGGCGCGGACTCCACGAGCACCTCGTACATGCTGGGCACCTCGGCATGGTGCTCGATGTTCAGCGCCGTGGAGGTGTTCCCCTGCGGATCGGCGTCGATGACCAGCACGTGCAGACCGCCCATGGTGAGCGCGGCCGCGAGGTTCACGGTGGTGGAGGTCTTGCCCACCCCGCCCTTCTGGTTCGCGATCGTCACGATCCGGGTGTGCTGAGGGGCGTCGAACTCCACGCCCTCGAGCTGCCGGCGGCGGGCATGATCCCGGGTGAGCTCGCGCATCAGCGGGGTGTCGTCCATCGACCCCGCCCCCTGGGAGGAGCCCTCGCGCTTCTCAGCCACGCGCATCTCCCTTCCTGCTCGCCTTCGGCCGGCGACGCACTTGGACCACTGTAGTGGGAACCTCGACCTCGCCCATCCCGTACCGGGTGATGGTCGGGTCCTCGCCGCCGAGCTTCGCGAGCACCTTGTGCGCCCTCTCGACCTCCTCGGCCGCGGAGGAGCCCTTCATCGCCAGGAGCACCCCTTCCTCCTCGACGAGGGGGAGGCTCCAGCGGGCCAGCTTGTCCAGCGCGGCGACAGCCCGGGCGGTGACCACCTGGAAGGTCCGCTCGCCGTGCAGCTCCTCCGCGCGGGCGCGCACCACCTCGAGGCCGAGACCGAGCTCCGCGTCGACCTCCTCGAGCCAGGTGGTGCGGCGCTGCATCGTCTCGATCAGCGTCACCTCCAGCTCGGGACGCACGATCGCGAGCACCACGCCCGGCAGTCCGGCCCCGGAGCCGATGTCGGCCAGGGTGCGGGTGCCGGGAGCGACCGCGTCGGCCATGAGGGCGCAGTTGAGCAGGTGCCGCTCCCAGAGCCGCTCCACCTCGCGCGGGCCGATGAGGCCGCGCTCGGGACCCTGCTCGGCGAGCAGGGCGTGGAAGCGCTCGGCGAGCTCGAGCCGGTCGCCGAAGAGGCGCTCGGCCGTGGGGCGGAGCGATGCGGGGAGCGTCGTCACGACGGGCCTCAGGACGCCGGGTAGATCACGACGTGACGGCCCTTGCCGTCGCCGTCGGACTCCGAGCGCAGCCCCTCGCGCTTGGCGACGTCATGGACGACCTTGCGCTCGAAGGGGTTCATCGGCCGCATCGGCACGGGAGTCCCGCTCTCCTTCGCCTCGGCGATCGCAGTCGCCGCGAGCTCCTCGAGGCTGCCCTTGTGCTCGGCGCGGAAGCCGCCGATGTCGAGCATGAGGCGCGAGCGCGCCCCCGTGCGGGTCTGGACCGCGAGGCGCGCGAGCTCCTGGAGCGCGTCGAGCAGCTCGCCCTTGGGACGGTTCAGCTCGGCCAGGCGGTCCGCGCCGCGGATCTCGACCGAGGCGCGGTCGCCGTCCACGTCGATGTCGATGTCGCCGTCGAGGTCGGTGATGTCCAGCAGCTCCTCGAGGTAGTCGGCGGCGATGTCGCCCTCCTCCTCGAGCCGGCGCACGTGCTCCTCCGCGGTCTCGGCGTCGTCGGACTCTGCGGCCTCGGGCTCGGCGGTCCCGGCCCCGGAATCCTCGGAGCCTGCGCGGTCGGTCCCGGCGTCGTCGGCCGGGCTCTCCTCGCGTGCCGTCTCCTCGGCGGGTGCCTCGGGAGCCGGGGCGGCGGTGCCGTCGGTCTCCGTCTCGGGGGCATCGGCCCCTTCCGGCTGGTGCGGCGCGGTGCGCTCCTCGGCCGACGGGTCGGTGGTGGTCTCGTTCATTCAGGATCCTCCGGGGAATGCTGGGATGGACGTCCCGGGAGCGACTGTGCTCCCGGGAGGTGAGGTCACTTCTTCCGCTTCTTCTTGCCCTTGTTCACGGGCGAGCTCTTCGGCGGGGGCACCGGGAAGTCCCCGGACTCCTCCTGCGCCTTCCGGCGCTCCTCGGCGGCCTTGGCGCGGGCCTCGCGGGCGCGCTCGAGCTTCTCCTCGTCGGTGAGCTTCTTGCCGCCCTTGTTCTTCGCCGAGGGCTGGACGCGGATGTTCCGCTCGGGCTCGGGATCCGGGGCCGTGACCTTCTTCGGCGGGGTGAAGTCCAGCGGCTCCAGGCCCTTCTTCTCGCGCTTGGCGTTGATGCGCTCCTGGCGCTCCTTCTCCGCGTCGGAGCCGGGGGTGGGGGTCGCGCGGATGACGATGTACTGCTGGCCGAAGGTCCACACGTTCGTGGTGAGCCAGTAGATGAGCACGCCGATCGGCATGCCCGGCCCCGTGATCACGTAGATGAACGGGAGCATGTACAGCATCATCTTCTGGGTGCTGGCCATGGGGCCCTCGAGAGCCGCCTTGGGCATGTTGCGCATGGTCAGCTCCTTCTGGGTGAAGAAGGTGACCGCGCACATGGCGGCGATGATGATGCCGGCGACGATCTTGGTGGTGACGCCGCCGTCGCCGGACTGCAGGAAGCTGTCGGCGATGGTGACATTGCCGAGGATGGTCGAGTTGCTGGCGCTCTGCGCGAGCTCGGTGGTCAGGGGGCCGAAGGGCTTCCCCTCGGCCGCGTCGGGCAGCTTGTTGAACAGCACCCGGAACAGGCCGAAGAAGATCGGCATCTGCAGAAGCACGGGCAGGCAGGAGGAGAACGGGCTGGCCCCGGCCTCCTTGTAGATGGCCATGGTCTCCTCGGCCATCTTCTGCCGGGACTCCTGGTCCGTCTTGCCCTC
>NHCFJ02800__coassemble_1689_pt1 | contig 18697 bp, 15 predicted proteins | sample NHCFJ02800__metabat2_low_PE_015 | metagenome-assembled genome bin NHCFJ02800
CACGCATGCACAAGGAGGTCTCGCGGCGCAAGAACGCGCTGGAGTCCTCGACCATGCCGACGAAGCTCGCGGACTGCCGCACCCACGACGTCGAGCGCTCCGAGCTGTTCATCGTCGAGGGCGACAGCGCGCTCGGCACCGCGAAGAACGCCCGCTCCTCGGAGTTCCAGGCGCTGCTGCCGATCCGCGGCAAGATCCTGAACACCCAGAAGGCGTCCATCACGGACATGCTCAAGAACGCCGAGTGCGCCAACATCATCCAGGTGATCGGCGCGGGATCGGGTCGCACCTTCGACCTCGAGGCGTCCCGCTACGGCAAGATCATCATGATGACCGACGCCGACGTCGACGGCGCCCACATCCGCACCCTGCTGCTGACCCTCTTCCACCGCTACATGCGTCCCCTGGTCGAGGAGGGACGCGTCTACGCGGCGGTGCCGCCCCTGCACCGGGTGGAGATCATCCACGGCGGCAAGAAGCGCAACGAGCTGGTCTACACCTACTCCGAGGCCGAGCTGCACAAGCTGCTGAAGAACCTCGAGCGCCGCGGCAAGCGGTACAAGGAGCCGATCCAGCGGTACAAGGGCCTCGGAGAGATGGACGCCGATCAGCTCGCGGACACGACCATGGACCCGCGCCACCGCACGCTGCGCCGCGTGCGCATCGAGGACGCGGAGGCCGCGAGCGCCGTGTTCGAGCTGCTGATGGGCTCCGAGGTCGCCCCGCGCAAGCAGTTCATCATCGAGGGGGCCGAGGAGCTCGACCTGGAGAGGATCGACGCATGAGCCTGGCCGTACGAGTCATCCCGTGCCTGGACGTCGACGCGGGACGCGTCGTCAAGGGCGTGAACTTCAAGGATCTGCGTGATGCGGGCGATCCGGTCGAGCTCGCCGCCCGCTACGGGGCCGAGGGCGCCGACGAGCTGACCTTCCTGGACGTCACCGCCTCCTCCGGCGGCCGCGAGACGATGGTCGAGGTGGTGCGGCGCACCGCCGAGCAGGTGTTCATCCCCCTGACCGTCGGCGGCGGGGTCCGCTCCGCCGAGGACGTCGACCAGCTGCTGCGCGCCGGCGCCGACAAGTGCGGGGTCAACACCGCCGCGATCTCCCGCCCGGGCGTCATCTCCGAGATCTCCCGCCGCTTCGGCGACCAGGTGCTGGTGCTCTCGATCGACGCCCGCCGCGTCACGGACGAGACCCCCGAGGGCACGGCCCGCGCCGGCTCCGGGTTCGAGGTGACCACGCACGGCGGCCGTCGCGGCACGGGCATCGACGCGATCGCCTGGATCCGTGAGGTCACCGAGCGCGGCGCCGGCGAGATCCTGCTGAACTCGATGGATGCCGACGGCACCAAGGACGGCTTCGACCTCGAGCTGATCGGCCTCGCGCGGGAGGCGACGAACCTGCCGCTGATCGCCTCCGGCGGCGCCGGGCGGCCCGAGCACTTCGCCCCGGCCGTCCGCGCCGGGGCCGATGCGGTCCTCGCCGCGAGCGTCTTCCACTTCCAGGAGATGACGATCGCACAGGCGAAGGCCGCGATGGCGGCCGACGGCATCACCGTGCGGTGAGCGCACCGCTCTCCGTCGCCGCGCGAGGCCGGGGCACCCTCCGGGCGCGCGGCCAGCGGCTGGTCGCGGCCGGGCTCGTCGCACTGCCCGTGCTGCTGCTCGCCTCGGGCTGGCTGATCTGGGACAACCGGCGTCTCGTCCTCACCCGCACCCCGGTCCAGGTGGCCTCGGTGCCCGCGGGGGAGGTGCTGCGCATCGCGCACGTCTCGGATCTCCATGCCGCCGATCACGGCCGGTTCCAGGACGAGCTCGTCCGCGCGATCGAGGTGCAGGGCGTCGACCTCGTGGCGCTCAGCGGAGACCTGATCGACCGCAGCACCGCGGATCTCGGCCCGGTGCTCGGGCTCGCCTCACGTCTGGAGGCGCTCGCCCCGACGTACTTCGTCCTCGGCAACCATGAGGCGGACTCCCCGCTGCGCGAGGAGCTGCTCGAGGGGCTCTCCGCGGCCGGGGTCCTGATCCTGCGCGACGAGGCGACATCGCTCGAGGTCAGGGGGAGGACGCTCACCCTCGTCGGCCTCGACGATCCCCGCGTCGCCGCTGTGGACGGGGCTCCCGCCACAGCCCCGGGCACCGTGCTGGAGCGTCTCGGCCTCGGCGCGGCGTCGACGGGGGAGGCCCGGGGCAGGGCCCCGGGCGGCCCCACGGTCCTGCTCGCGCACCGCCCCGAGCTGCTCGCGCAGTACGCGGGCCGCGGCGTGGACGTGGTGCTCTCGGGGCATGCGCACGGCGGCCAGGTCCGCCTGCCGCTGATCGGCCCCCTCTTCGCCCCTCACCAGGGCCCCTTCCCGGCGCTCACCGCAGGAGCCCACCGACAGGGCGGGACCACGATGGTGGTCAGCCGCGGCCTCGGCAACGGCGTCGCCCCGGTGCGGGTGAACAACCCCCGCGAGCTGGTGATCGTCGACCTGGCGCAGGAGACGGCGCAGGGCTGAGCGGTCCGCCCGCCGATGACAGGCGACCGGGTCGCGTCGACCTTCCTGCCGGGCCCGTCGGCCGCTGCTCCGGGCATGACAGCGACCGTCGCACGGGTCGTGGACGCACCGCGGCCCGCCCGGAGGATCCGGACGGGCCGCGGGAATCGGCCTCATCGCAGGTGATGAAGGCCGGAGGCGAGCAGCGCACGCTCGACGAGCCGTTCGTGCTCGCGGCGCGCCTGGGCGCGCAGGCGCGCCCGACGTGCGTCGCGCTGCATGCGCAGACGGGCGCGCACGTCGCGCAGGAGACGGTCGAGCTCGCGCTCGTCGACCGCATCGAGCAGCGACGTCTGCGCGGTGGTGGGCGGCGGGCGGGTGGACAGGGTGCTGGTGGACATGGTGATCTCCTGGGATCCGGGGTGTCGAGCGTCCCGTGCTGCGCGGACGGATTCCGTCCGCGGAGTGCGGACGCAGGTGGTCGAGGGCCCTGGCGGGCACGAGGGGGCGCCGGTGGGCCCCTCGGGCGCGCGAGGGCGCCATCAGATGACCGCGAGAGCGGTCAGGGATGGTGCGCGGTGCGGTCCCCCTGGTCCCGGGAGGGACCGGACGGGTCAGCGCCTGCGCCGGGCGGCGGGCGGGGCCGTCAGCGGGCGCGGGTGCCGGCGTCGGCGACGGGGCGCTCCCCGTCGACCGCGACCGAGGGCGCGGGCGCTCCGCCGCGGCGGAGGGGGGATGCCGTGAGGCCGGACGTCGACGCGCCGCGCCCGCTGCGGGCCGGTGTCGAGGTCGTGTGCATCTCCATGACTGCAGTCGACCACGCCGCGCCGCTCTCGCGCCAGGGAATATCCGCCGACGCCCGTCGCCGCAGCCGGAACACCCCTCGAGCGGTGGGGCGTGCCGGCCCGCATCGCGACGGCGAGGAGCCCGGTCGTCCGCGAGGGACGACCGGGCTCCGGTGCGGGGGAGGGCTGCGCGCGGCCGTCGGCCGTCGGCGCTCTCAGCCCTCGATGCGGTAGGTGACCCCGAGGCGGTGGGAGGCGCCGGGCTCGAGCGCCACGAATCCGTCCTTGGCGACCGCGGGCTCGATGCACACGAACCGGGTCCAGTCCTCGTCGGGGATGTCGGCCATCCCTCCGACCAGCTCGTCCCAGGGGTTCCATACGATCGTGCGGGAGGTGCCCCGCGGTGCGGAGACCAGGCGGCGTGCCCCTCCCGGTGCCGAGCCGTCCTCGATCCTCACCTCGCCGGCTCGCTCGACGATCCGGTCGGTCGAGCCGGTCAGGCGCAGCGGCTCCTCGGGCATGACGTCCTCGGCGAGGTCACGGGTGTTGTCGAGGAAGTCCGCGCCCTCCAGGCCGCTGATCGCGATCTCGCGCACGTCGCCGACGGCGAGATAGGTGTGCAGCGCGGCCTCGAGCTCGACGCGGCGCGGCCCGGCGGTGAGGGTCAGGTCCACGTCCAGCTGCGCACCCAGGCGGAAGACGACCTCGGCCCGGACGGCGACGGCGTCCTCGGGGGTCCGCAGCGTCACCTCCGCCGTGCCGCCCTCGCGCCGGGCGGAGACCAGGTCCCAGCGGACGTTGCGCAGCCAGCCGTGCTTGACGGGGCGTGCGAGATCCCGCCCCGGACCGAACCACGGGCCCACCAGCGGGATCCCGCCGCGCACCGCCACGCCGGGCCCGAAGTCGGAGCTCGGGCTCATCCACAGCAGGTCCTGCCCCCCGGCGGGGACGTAGCTGGTCAGGTGCGCGCCGTCGAGGAGGATCGTCCCGGTGGCGGCGGGGGTGTCCACGAGCACGGCGTCGACGCCGTGGGCGGTCCCGAGGACGACGCCCTCGGGCAGCGGCACGGCGGCGTCGCGGGCCGCGGCGGCGACGGGGTCCTGGGTCGCGGGCACCTCGGCGGTGCCCGGCTCGACGTGACTGGACTGGGGGTTCGAGGTCATGCCTCCATCGTCCCACGCGCAGGTGCGCCGGGAGCGGGCGGCTCGACCTGCGGGCGTGAGGGCCGACCCCGTCCCGGACCGACCTCCGGCAGGCCCTCCGCGGCGGCGGAGACGGTGCGGATCAGCAGCAGCAGCCAGACGTACACGATCGCCGCCGCCCCCATCTCGAAGGCGGTCATGTTCAGGTATCCCAGCCCCGCGAACAGCACGATCACCGTGACCAGCAGGCCGAACGCCGCCGCCGTGAACCAGGTCAGCGTGCCCGGAAGGCGCCGCAGCAGCACCGGCAGCACCAGCAGCGCGATCCCGAAGACGACCACGAGCAGCTGGGCCACCACGTCGTGCCAGAACACGCTCACGCTCCGCGAGACCAGCGCGACCAGCGCGACGAGCACCCCGACGAGCGTCAGCAGCACGCGCACCACGGTCACGACGCGTGTGCTCTCCCCGCTGGCACGCGCCCAGCGCTCGAGGTCGTGGGCGATGAACTCCACCACCGTCAGCAGGGCGATGCCGGTCAGCAGCAGGGTCAGGTTGAAGGTCGCGCTCGAGAGGCCGCCGCCCTCGCCGAGCTCCGAGAAGTAGCGCTCCCACCAGTACGGATCAGGGGCGCTGAGCGCGCTCGCGAGCACTCCGACGGTGAGGAACGCCGCCAGCAGCGTCGCCAGGGACCGGCCCGAGAGCGTGGCGACCGAGGCGGAGGTGATGTACGCGGCCGCACCGCCGGCCGCCGCGACCCAGAACGTCCCCGCGACGCGGTCCAGCGCCACGCCCTGGAAGGCCTGCTGGAACACCGCGAACAGCGCCCCGGTGAGGAACAGGCCGAGCAGGCCGTGGATCAGGGAGAGGCCGGCCACGTCCAGGACGCGCCGCCACCAGGGCCGTGCGCCGAACCAGGGCAGTCCGCGCGCCGTGCGCGTGGCGAGCACGAGCGCCGAGGTGGTCGTGCCGCATCCCAGCACGGTCAGCGCCGCGACCTGCCCGATCGAGCCGGTGCCCGACAGCGGCGCGGTGCCCCGCAGAGCGATGGCCCCCACCACGATCCCCGCGAGGGCGCCCGCGAGGCCGATCGCGACGTGCGCGGACTCGGCACGGGCCGCCCCGGTCGCGCGGAGCCGGGCGGGCGCGGCCACGCCTCAGCCGACCGCCGCGATCGGCACCGGCACCGGCGTGCCGGAGCCGTCCCGGCGACCGGTCGGCTCGGGCAGGTCGATCGGCTGGCCCGCCTCGGAGGCGGCGCGGGCCGGATGCGGCACCACCCAGGCGCCGATCAGGCAGTCCTCACCGCGCAGGAAGCGATGGCAGCGCATGCCCGCGGTCGAACGGCCCTTCGCGGGGAACTCGGCCAGCGCGGAGACCTTCAGCGAGCCGGTCTGCAGCAGGGGGAGGGTCGAGGAGCTGCCGGCGACGGTGACCACGTCGGCCGGGGCCGTCACGTCGATCACCCCGAAGGAGAGCACATGCGCGTCCGGGGCGAGCTTGATCCCGGCCACGCCGCCGGCGCCGCGGCCCTGCGGCCGCACGCCGGAGGAGGGGAAGTGGAGCAGCTGCGCGTCGGAGGTGATGAACACCAGGTCGAGGTCCTCGTCCTCCTCGAGGTCGACCACGCCCACCACGGCGTCGCCGTCCTTGAGGGAGATGATCTCGAAGCCGTCGGTGCGCGGGAAGTCCAGCTGCACCCGCTTGACCACCCCGGCCCGGGTGCCCAGCGCGACCGCGCCGCCGCGGGCGATGTCCGCCTCGGCCAGGCGGATCAGGCCCAGCGCCCGCTCCTCGCGCTCGAGGTCCACGAGGTCCGACAGCCGCGTGCCGCCGGCGAGCGAGGGCGCCGAGGCGGTCGGGGCGAGGGAGGGCAGGTCCACGACCGACAGGCGCAGCACGCGCCCGCGATCGGTGACCACGCCGATCTCGGACCGGGTCGTGGAGCGCACCTGCGAGACGATCACGTCGTGGGCGCCGCGCGGACCCTCCCGCGGCGTCCGCTCCTCCCCGCTCACGCGGGCGATCAGCCCGGTGCCGGTCAGGAGCACGCCGCAGGGCTCGTCGGCGACCTCGAGGGAGGCTCCCGCCTTCGCGACCGGCGCGGAGGCGGACTCCAGCAGCACGGTGCGGCGGGAGTCGCCGTGCTCGGCGGCGACCTCGGCCAGCTCGTCGGAGACCAGCCGGCGCAGGACCTCCTCGGAGCCCAGGATCTCCTCGAGGCGCTCGATCTCGGCGCGCAGCTCGTCCCGCTCCGCCTCGAGGTCGATCTGGGAGAACTTCGTCAGTCGGCGCAGCCGCAGCTCGAGGATGTACTCCGCCTGCACCTCGGTGAGGTCGAAGACCTGCATCAGCCGGGTGCGGGCGGTCTCCGCGTCGTCGCTCGAGCGCACGATCTGGATGACCTCGTCGATGTCGAGGATCGCCAGCAGCAGCCCCTCGACCAGGTGCAGACGCGCCTTGCGCTTGCCGAGCCGGTGCTCGGTGCGGCGCCGCACCACCGTCAGCCGGTGCTCGACGAACACCTCCAGCAGCTGCTTGAGCCCCATGGTGCGCGGCTGGCCGTCGACGAGGGCGACGTTGTTGATGCCGAAGGACTCCTCCAGCGGGGTGTGCTTGTACAGCTGCTCGAGGACCGCGTCGGGGTCGAAGCCGGACTTCACGGTGAGCACCAGGCGCATGCCGTGGTGACGGTCGGTGAGGTCCTGGTAGTCGGTGATGCCCTGGACCTTCTTGGCCTGCACCGCGTCCCGCAGCTTCTCCGCGAGGCGCTCGGGGCCCACCTGGTAGGGCAGCTCGGTCACGACGATGCCCTTGCGGCGCGAGGTGACGTTCTCGATCCGGGTGGTGGCCCGCATCTTGAACGAGCCGCGGCCGGTCCGGTAGGCGTCCCGGATCCCGTCCAGGCCCACGATGCGCCCGCCCGTGGGCAGGTCCGGGCCGGGCACGAAGCGCATCAGCTCGTCGAGCTCCGCCTCGGGATGGTCGATGAGGTGGCGCGCGGCCGAGATCGTCTCGACGAGGTTGTGGGGGGCCATGTTCGTGGCCATTCCCACCGCGATCCCCGAGGCGCCGTTGACCAGCAGGTTCGGGAACTGTGCGGGCAGCACCTCGGGCTGGGTGAGCTGGTTGTCGTAGTTGGGCACCAGGTCCACGACGTCCTCGTCCAGCGAGTCCGTCATCAGCAGCGCGGCCTTGGCCAGGCGGGCCTCGGTGTACCTCGCCGCGGCGGGGCCGTTGTCGAGGGAGCCGAAGTTGCCGTGCCCGTCCACGAGCGGCAGGCGCATGTTGAAGCTCTGCGCCATGCGCACCAGCGCGTCGTAGATCGCGGTGTCGCCGTGGGGGTGGAGCTTGCCCATCACCTCGCCGACCACGCGCTGGCTCTTGACGTGCCCCTTCTCAGGGCGCAGGCCCATCTCCGCCATCATGTACAGGATGCGGCGCTGGACGGGCTTGAGGCCGTCGCGCGCGTCGGGCAGGGCCCGGGAGTAGATCACGGAGTAGGCGTACTCGAGGAACGAGGACTCCATCTCGCTGGTGACGTCGATGTCGACGATCGTCCCGTCGACGACGTCGTCGTCGGCGCTCGGTGCGGTGCTGCGTGATCGGGCCATGAGGGACATCATGGCGCATGACCGGCCATGATCCCGGGAACCCGGCCCTCGTCCGGGACGTGAATCCCGTCAAACCGGCGCTGCGGCGGACTAGGATCGCGCCCATGGCGGACAGACGCGACGGCCTGCGGCCCCTGAGACGGCGCGCCCGAGCGGGCACCGGGTCCCTGCCCGCCCAGCCCGGCTATCCCGCGCACTGGGAGGCCGACATCGCCCTGCGCGACGGCTCCGCCGCGCATCTGCGCCCGATCGTCCCCGGCGATGCGGAGGCGCTCCAGGCCTTCCACCAGCGCCAGTCCGAGCACTCTCGCTACCTGCGCTTCTTCGCCCCGATGCCCCGACTGTCGGCACGGGACCTGACCCGCTTCACCACCGTCGACCATCGCGACCGGGTCGCGTTCGTGGTGCTGGTGGGGGAGGACATCGTGGCCGTGGGCCGCTACGACCGCGTCGAGCCCCGCTCCGCCGAGGTCGCCTTCAACGTCGCCGACTCCCGCCAGGGGGCGGGCCTGGCCTCCGTGCTGCTCGAGCATCTCGCGGCCGCGGCCCGCGAGCGGGGCATCGACGAGTTCACCGCCGAGGTGCTCCCGCAGAACACGAGGATGATCAAGGTCTTCACAGAGGCGGGCTTCGACGTGGACCGCACCCTGGACGACGGGGTGGTCATGGTCTCCTTCCGCATCGACCCCACCGCACGCTCGCTCGAGGTGATGGCGGAGCGCGAGCACCGCGCCGAGGCACGGGCCATGGAGCGCCTGCTGAACCCCGAGTCGGTGCTGCTGGTCGGGGTCTCCTCGCGCAGCGACTCGGTGGGCGGACGCATCCTCAGCGCGCTCGAGGGCTCCGGCTACGACGGCACCGTGCACCTCGTCTCCCGCGAGGCCCTCGAGCTGCGCGGCCGACGCGCCTGGGCGAGGATCTCCGAGGTGCCCGGCCCCGTCGACCTCGCCGTGATCGCCCTGCGCCCGCAGGCCTGCCTCGAGGCCGTCGAGGAGTGCGCCGCGATCGGCGTGCACGGCGTCATGATCCCCAGCGAGGGGTTCTCCGAGAGCGAGGACGGCCGTCGCCTGCAGCGCGAGCTCGTCGCGAGGATCCGTCTGCACGGCATGCGCCTGCTCGGGCCCGGCTCCCTGGGCATGCTGCGCACCGGCGACTCGCCGCTGAGCCTCTCCCTCGCCCCGCACATGCCGCGTCCCGGGCGTGCCGCGCTCGCCGGGCAGTCCAGCGCCCTGTCCGCGATGCTCCTGGCCGGGACCGACAGCCGCGGGATCGGGCTGCACGAGTTCGTCGGCGTCGGGAACCGGGCGGACGTCTCCCTCAACGACACCCTCCAGCACTGGGAGGAGGACGAGGGGGCGGGCGTGATCGGCCTGGCGCTCGAGTCGATGGGCAACCCGCGCAAGTTCACCCGCATCGCCCGGCGCCTGACCCGCCGCACCCCGCTGATCGTGCTGCGCCCGCCGGGCAGCGAGTCGCACCTCCCGCCCGGCCATGACGTGCGCACCTCGACCCTGCCGCGCCGTGCCCTGGACCAGGTGCTCGACTCCGCCGGGGTGGTGCAGACCGAAGGAGTGGACCACCTGCTCGACGTCGTCGACGCGATCGAGCGGCAGGGGCTCCCGCTCGGCCCGCGGGTCGGACTGCTCTCGAACACCGCCGCGCTCGGCGCCTCCCTGCGCGGCGCCGCGGACCGCGCCGGGCTCGAGGTCGTCGCGGACAACCGCAGCGTCCCGCTGTCCCCGGACCCACGGCTCGTCCAGCGCGCCTTCACCTCCATGGCCGCGCTCGGCGAGGTGGACCTCGTCATCGCCGGGGTGCTCGACGCCCAGTCCGGCGACCTCGAGGAGCTCCTGCGCCAGATGGCGGTGGTCGCCCGCCACTCCGAGGTGGTGATGCTGGCGTGCGTGGTCACCGCCTCCGACCGCTTCGACGATCTGCGGCGGGCCGTGCGCACCGCCCCTGACCTGCCCCCGGTGCACTCGACCCCGCTCACCGTGGTCCGGGCCGCGGCCGGGATGCTCCGCGCCGCCCAGCGCCCGGCCGTGGACGACGAGGAGCCGGCGCGCCGCGAGGGCCTCGAGCGCGAGAGCGCCCGGGAGCTCGTCGAGACCCGGCTCGCGGAGGCGCCGGGGGAGGAGGCCCAGCTGGACGACGCGGACGTCGCCGCGCTGCTGGCCGCCTATGGCATCGACCTGCTGCCGGGCCGCACCGTCGCCGACGAGGAGGACGCGCTCGCCGCGGCCGCCGCGATCGGCTACCCGGTCGCGCTCAAGAGCACGGATCCCGTGCTGCGCCATCGCGCCGACCTGGGCGGCGTGCGGCTCGGGATCCCCGATGCGGTCCAGCTGCGCCACGCCCTGGCGGCGATGCGTCGCGACCTCTCCTACTCCTCCGCGCCCCTGGAGGTGCAGGCCATGGCGCCGGCCGGGGTCCCGATCGTGGTCCGCAGCGTCGAGGACCCGTCCCTGGGCCCCGTGCTCTCCCTCTCCGTGGCGGGCGATGCGACCGACCTCCTCGACGACATCGCCTATGCCATCCCGCCCTTCAGCGAGGCCGGCGCCCACCGCCTCGTGGACGCCCCCGCCTCCGCGGTCAAGCTGCGCGGCACCCGCGGCCTGCCCCCTGCCGACCGCGACGCGCTCGCCGATCTCGTGGTGCGGATGGGGCTGCTGGCGGAGGACCTCCCGGAGCTCGCCTCGCTCGAGCTGTACCCGGTGCTCGTCGCCCAGGACGGGCTGAGCGTGATCGGCGCCGGGGCGCGGCTCGCCCCGGCGCCGAACCGGACCGACGGGGCGCGCCGCACCCTGTCCGGGCCGCCGGGGACCTGAGACGCAGGGCGTGCTACCCGCATGGGAGGATGACCCCATGACCACCGTGCTCCCCGCCGACCTCCAGAAGGATCTCGAGACCGCCGGGTACTTCCCGCAGGCCGCCTCCCGGAGCATCATGCGGTCGCTGCACGGAGCGGAGGTGCTCACCCACCTGGTCCGCGCCGAGACCACCTTCGACGGGCCCGAGGTGCGCCGCCACCTCACCGTCCTCGTGCTCACCGGCGCACACCTGCTGATCACCCACCTGGACGACGACCCGGCCGATGCGCTGAACCCCAGCCAGGTCGTCTCCACCACCGAGCGGGTGCGGCTGCGCCGCATCACCACCACAGGGCTCTCCCAGGTCTTCGACACCGACGGGCATCGCGCCACCGGGTCCGAGTCCGAGATCACGATCGGGGTGAGCTGGGACGGCAGCCGACGCGTGGACCTCGAGCCGGCCGACTGCGGAGACCCCACCTGCCAGGCCGACCACGGCTACACCGGCTCCACCTCGCCCTCCGACCTCGCGCTGCGGGTCAGCGCGCTCGCCGACGGGGACGCCGCGGTCGAGGAGGCCCTCGCCTTCCACGATCGGCTCGTCGAGGCGATCGACGCGCTCGAGGCCTGAGGACGGTGCCGGCCGACGTGAGCGCAGCCGCCCTGCCCGACTGGCCCGAGGACCTGCTGCCGCCGCCCTTCGCCGCGGGGGAGCGCCCCGGCCAGCTCGATGTGATCGCTCCGCTGGTCAGCGAGCCCGAGCCGGGCCGCGACCTGGTCGTGCTGCTGGACGGCGTGGGGGCGGAGCTGCTCGCCGCGCACCGGGCGCTCACCCCGACCCTGCGCCGTCTCGAGGACGTGACGACCTCCCTGCGCACCGTGACCCCGGCGACGACCGCGACCGCGATGGTCTCCCTGCACACGGGGCTGCCTCCGCTCGAGCACGGGGTGCTCGGCTATCTCGGGCTCGACCCCGTGCAGCACCGGTCCGTGAACCAGCTCACCGGCGCGCCCGGCATCGATCCGCAGGCCTGGATGCCCGCACCGACCCTGCTCGAGCGCTTCCCGCGCCGCGCTGTGCAGGTCGCTCCGGCCAAGCACGCGCGCTCCCATCTCAGCGGCGTCGCCTATCGGGGATGGGAGTTCCTCGGGCACGGGCGCGGCGATCGCGTGGAAGCGGTCCGCACCGCCCTGCACCGCGGCGGGCCCGACGCCCTGGTGCACCTGCACGTCGACGACGTGGACCATGCAGGACACGTCCACGGCGTCGACTCCGAGCCCTGGCGCACGGCGCTCGCGGAGATCGACGCGCTGGTGGGGACGCTGCTGCGACGGCTCCCGCGCGGAACCCGAGTGCACGTGACCGCGGACCACGGCATGGTCGACACCTCCCCGGAGCGCACCCTCGACCTCGCCGAGCATCCCGAGGTGCTGGCGCTGATGGCCGAGGTGACGGGGGAGGCGCGGGCGCTCGCCCTCCACGCGGTGCCGGGCCGGGGCGCGGCCGAGGAGCTGGCCGCGCGGATGACGGAGCTGATGGGGGAGCGGGCGCTCGTGCTCACCCGGGAGCAGGTGCTCGCCGCGGGACTGCTCGCCCCACCCGGCACGGCGGTGCCTCCTCACGTCGCGGGGCGGCTGCCGGACGTGCTGGCCCTCGCGCGGGGTCGCTGGGGCGCCGACGACTACTCGCGCCGACCGGAGACGGCGCGGCGCATGGTCGGCGTGCACGGCTCGCTCACGGCGGCCGAGGCGCTCGTGCCGCTGGTGCGCGCGCAGACCTGACGGGCCCCCGCGCCCGCCGGGGCCGGGCAGGGCCGCCGGGCGCTTCCGCCGGGGTCAGTCGTGCTTGGAGCCGAAGACGATCTCGTCCCAGCTGGGCATCGAGGCGCGCTTGCTCTTCGTCCGGCCGGACTTCTTCGCCTTGCGGGAGCCGCCCCCGTCGTCCTCGGAACCCGTCTCCTCGCCCCGGGCGGCCGCCTCGGGAGCGTCGTCGAAGCCGGGCAGCGGGGTGAGGTCGATCGTGTCCTGGTAACGGATCTCGGGCTCGTCCGGGGTCCGGTCCGCGTCGCCCGGGCCGGCGTCCTCCTGGGCGTCCTCGGTCGGAGCTGTCCCGGTCTCGTCGGCCGCCGACTCCTCGTCGTCGGCGACCTCGGAGGGCTCCTCCTGCGAGGGATCGGCGGCGTGCTCACGCAGCGCCTCGACGTCCGGGTCGTGCGACTCCTCGTGCGCGCCGTCGTCCGCGTCCGGGACGCCCTGCGGATCGGCCTCGGGCCCGGCGGCGTCGGGCGCGATGCCGTCCTCGGCCGTCTCGTCCAGGCCCGACCAGACGGGCGCGGAGTCGTCGGGGCGCGGCACGGAGCGCATCCCGCGGCGGGCGTTGAGCGCGTCGAGCTCGCTGTCCTCGAGCACCGAGGGGTGCTCCTCGGCCACGGGGCGACGCGGCGGCCAGGTGCGGGCGCGGCTGGTGTCGCCGTCGGCCTCCTGGTCGTAGACGGAGCTCTTCACGGCCTGGAGCCGTCCGCGACCGCGGCTCGGCTCCGGCGGGGCGTCCTCGTCGCTGATCCAGCGCGCCTCGTCGTCGACGGGGGAGACGCTGCGGGTCTCCACATCGGCCGCCCAGTGCGCCTGCCGCGTGCGGCCCCCGGCGGAGAAGGTCAGCTCGAGCGTCCACGTCCCGTCGGGGCGGCGCCAGGCGTCCCAGGCGACCTCGCCCGTCGCCTCGCGGGCGGCGAGGCGCTCGGAGACGACCTCGTACAGGGCGGGGCCGCCCCGGCCGACGGGGAAGGTCCGGGCGCGCTGGGCGGTCCACTCGCGCTCGGCGAGGACCGGCCCCTCGTAGCGGCGCACGTGCTCGAGCGGGATCTCGGAGGTCTCCGAGATCTCCTCGGCGCTGCGGCCCGCACGGAGCATCGCCTGGATCTCCTTGGGGCGCAGCGGCGCCGCGTCGGCCGCCTGGATCATGCCCAGCGCGGGACGGTCCGAGCGCACCGCGGCGCGCAGCGCGCGGTCGATCCGCAGGGTGTACCGATCGCCGTCGGAGTCGACCAGGAGCAGATGCTCCCCGTCGTCGTGGATCCCGTCGAGATCGAGCTCGCGCATCGTCGTCCTCTCCGTCCGAGAATGGCCTCGGAGCCTGGTCGCTCGCAGGCACAGTCTAGGCAGTGACCCTACCCCGTCCCACCTGGGCGGCGACGGGACGCGCCCGGGCGCGTCGCGGGGAGCTCGGCGACCGGGCGGTCGACCCGGCGGAATGCGTGTTGCCGCCCTCGGGGTCCTCTGCAATAATGCCGCCGCATTCAGCGTTGGGACCCGGACCGGTCGGATGCGGTCCCTGTGGCCGCACCGGCGCGGAGATGCTCACCCCCAGGTCGTACGACCCCGCAGACAACCAGGAACGGACCCTAGATGGCCACTGATTACGACGCCCCGCGCAAGAACGACGACGAGTCGAACGACGACTCCATCGAGGAGCTGAAGGGCCGACGGAACGAGGCGGCGACCCCCACGGTCGACGAGGACGAGGCCGAGGCGGCCGACTCCTACGAGCTCCCCGGCGCGGACCTCTCCGGCGAGGAGCTGTCCGTGCGCGTGCTTCCCCGCCAGGCCGACGAGTTCACCTGCGCCAGCTGCTTTCTCGTGAAGCACCGCAGCCAGATCGATCACGTCGAGGGCACCCTCATCATCTGCAAGGAGTGCGCGGCGGCCTGAGCCGTCGTGCGGGCGGGGCACCTCGGCGCCCGTCCTCGCAGCACGGAAGCGGCACCTCCCCTCGGGGAGGTGCCGCTTCGCCATGTCGGGACAGGTGCCCGCGGCGACGGAGGGTCGCCGCGTCCCGCGGGGCAGGGGTCAGGCGGCGCGGCGCGCCCGCTGCTGGGCGGTGCGCAGGGCGAGAGCGAGATCCTCCGGGCGCCGGGTCGAGGCGACCCAGGCGGTGGTCGGGTCCTCCTCGTCGAGCACCTCCACCCGCAGGCCGCTGCGCGTCCATCCGCGCACGGAGTGGTGGGCGAGGGGCTCGAAGTCCTGGCCGATCGTGAGCGCCCACTGCTCGTCCCGCTGCACCTCGGGCTCGCCCAGGAGCGTCACGCCGATCCGGGCCCGGCCCACCCGGAACTCGCCGCCGGAGACCTCCAGCACAGGCGAGTACGCGAGGATCACGCCGACCGCGACGGCGATGGAGACCACGGACAGCACGAGCGCGGCCGTGAGGCTGAGCGGGACGATCACGAGGCCCAGCGCGGCGCCGATCAGGATCCCGACCACCCAGGTGCCGATCCCGGGCAGGAGACGCTCGCGGTAGAGCGGCTCCTCGGCGGCGGGGGCGGAGGCGGACGGCACGGCGGAGGCGGACATGCCGTCATGATGTCACGCGCATCCCGGGCTCCCTGGGCGCCGAGATGCACGTCCTCCCCGTCGCACCCCATACCCTGGGCACCATGTCAGCCGACCCCGCATCCACCGCGCCGCTGCGCATCCGCCGCACCGGCGAGGCCCCGCTCCCGCACCGCGCCCACGCCGACGACGCCGGGCTCGACCTCGCCAGCGCCGAGGACCTCGTGATCCCCGCCGGCGGGCGCGCCCTGGTCGACACCGGCCTCGCCGTCGCGCTGCCGCCCGGCACGGTGGGCATGGTCTGCCCCCGCTCCGGACTCGCCGCGAAGCACGGGGTCACCGTCCTGAACGGCCCCGGTATCGTGGACGCCGGCTATCGCGGACCGCTCAAGGTCGCGCTGCACAACACCGATCCGACCACGGACTTCGCCCTGCACGTCGGGGACCGCATCGCCCAGCTCGTGGTGGTGCCGTTCCTGGCGCCCGCGCTGGTCGAGGTGGAGGATCTCGAGGAGACCGATCGCTCCTCGGCCGGCTTCGGCTCCAGCGGCGGCTTCGGCGGCGCTCACCACCAGGAGGGATGACCATGGGACTGTTCTCCCGCAGGAAGCGGCAGGAGCCCGAGGAGATCGAGGGGCTGGACGCCCTGGACTCCGACTCGCCCGAGCCGGGCGACGCCCCGGAGGACGAAGGCGCCGAGAATGAGATGGACGACGGGGACGACGCCCGCTCCGAGGACGAGGCGGACGACGAGGACGAGCCGGGCGATCAGTACGAGGCGGACGAGGCGGACGACGCCCCTCGCGCCGACCATCTCGAGGACGGCCCCTACGACGAGGCCGATGCGCCCGAGGAGGACCGCATCGACCTCGGTGGACTCCTCGTGCCCACCGTCGACGGCATGGAGCTGAGGATGGAGGTGGACCAGCGCACCAGCGCCGTCACCGGCGCGAACCTCGTCATCGAGGGCTCCTCGCTGCAGGTGCAGGCCTTCGCCGCCCCGAAGTCGCGAGGGCTGTGGGAGGACGTGCGCACCTCGCTGCGCGACTCCGTGGTGAAGCAGGGCGGCACCGCCGAGACCCGCCCCGGCGTGTTCGGCACCGAGCTGATCACGCGCCTGCCCGTCAAGCGGGCCGACGGACGCACCGGCTACCGGCCCGCCCGCTTCATGGGCATCGACGGGAGGCGCTGGTTCCTCCGCGCGATCCTCACCGGCAAGGCGCTCGCCGACCCCGAGCAGTCCCGTCGGTTCGAGACCCTGGTCTCCCGCCTGGTCGTCGTGCGCGGCACCGAGGCGATGGCGCCCCAGGAGCTGATCCCGCTGCACCTGCCCGGAGAGCGCCCGGGGCTCAGCCAGATCCGCTCCGGCCCCCTGGACCCGCTGGCACGGGGCCCCGAGATCACCGAGGTCGGATGAGCACCCATCGTCGCGGCGAGGACCCCGCACCGGCCCGCGAGGGCGCCGGGGACCCCGAGCACGCCCCCGTCGCCGCCGAGGGGAAGGAGACGGGCCGGGAGCCCGGCGCCGAGCAGTCCCCGCGCGGCGGCCTCGGCGCGGTGCTGCAGGAGGAGCAGTTCTCCGTCGCCGACGCGATCGGCGGCCGGCGCGGGATCGTCGAGTCCGTCCTGCCGACGCTGCTGTTCGTCGTGCTCTTCGTCGCCACCGGCGCCGTGGCGCTCGCGGCGGGAGTCGCCGTCGCGGCGGTCGTGGTCATGCTGGTGGTCCGCCTCGTGCAGCGCCAGAGCCCCTCGACCGTCATCGGCGGCCTGCTCGGGGTGGCCCTCGGCGGGCTGTTGGCCGTCCGCTCCGGGGAGGGCACGGACTTCTACTGGCCGGGCATCGTCACCAACGCCGTCTCCCTCGCCGTGCTGCTGGCCTCCCTCGCGCTGCGCCATCCGCTGGTGGGGGTGCTCGTCGCCCTGCTGGACCCGAGGGTCAAGGACTGGCGCGAGCACGAGGACGGCCGCCGGGTCTACTCCCGTGCCACGCTGCTGTTCGCGGGCCTCTACGCCGCCAAGCTCGCGGTCCAGCTGCCGCTGCTGCTGACCGGGCAGGTCGCGGCGCTCGGCGCCGCGAAGATCGCGATGGGCCTGCCGGCCTTCGCGGTGATCGCCTATCTCGTGTGGCTCATGCACCGCGGTCTCCTCGCCCGCCGCGGGCTGCGCTGAGCCCGCGCCGGGACGACCGGCGGGCCGACAGGGCGCCCGACGGTCCGAGAACCGTCCACTGGATGAGATGATGGTGCGCGATGTGCCCGCGTACACAGTGCCGCCGTCCGAGCCGAGCTCGGACCCGGAATGGAGGAGTGTGGTCCGATGACCCCCGATGTCGACAGCGCGCCGAACAGTCCCGCCCTCGGTGAGCGACTCCTCACGCTGACGGTCGGCCCCCCTGCCGCGGGCGGGACCTTCATCGCCCGCCACGAGGGGCGCGTCGTGTTCGTGCGCGGCACGGCACCGGGGGAGACCGTCACGGCCCGCCTCCTCGACGACCCCCGCGAGAAGGCCGATGCGCGCTTCTGGCGCGCCGAGGCCCTCGACGTGCTCGAGGCGGGGCCGGACCGGGTCCCCTCCGTCTGGGAGGAGGCCGGGGTCGACGGCGTCGGCGGCGCCGAGTGGGCGCACATCGCCCTGCCCGCCCAGCGCCGCATCGCGAGCGAGGTCATGCAGGAGCTGCTGCGTCGTGCCGGCGTGACGAGCTTCCCCATCGAGCAGGTGCAGGTCGAGCCCGCGCCGCACGACGTCGACGGGCTCGGCTGGCGCACCCGCGTGCGCTACGCGGTCGGCCCCGACGGCGAGGTGGGCATGCGCGGCTGGCGCTCCCACGAGGTGCGTCCCGTCGGCGAGGACCCGCTGTCCGCGCAGGCCGTGCGGGAGCTGGGGCTGGGGGAGTGGACGGCGCCCGAGGGCACCGAGGCGATCGACGCTGTCGCCCCGTCCGCCGGGCCCGCCTCCGTGGTGCTGATCGGCCGGGACCTCGACCCCGAGGCCGTGGTGATCCCCGAGAGCTGGGGGGACGCCGACGTCGCGGTCCGCATCGCGCGCGGACTGGTCCCGCTGCGCGGCGACGGCACCGTCCACGAGCGCCTGGGCGAGCGCATGTTCTCGGTCAGCGCGACCGGCTTCTGGCAGTCGCACCGACGGGCCGCCGAGCTGCTCACCGAGGTCGTCGGCGGCGTGCTCCACGCCCCGACCGGCGGCAGCGCCTGGGACCTCTACGGCGGGGTGGGCGTCTTCGCGGCGCTGGCCGCGGAGCAGGTGGGCCGGGACGGCTCGGTCGTCTCCGTCGAGGGCAACCGTCGCGCCTCGCAGCTCGCCGCCGAGAACCTCGAGGACCTGCCGCAGGCCTCCACCGCCACGGCCGACGTCGCCGACTGGGTGCGGGCGCGCCGCGGCGGGGTCGACGTCGTCGTCCTGGACCCGCCGCGCGCGGGAGCCGGCGTCGAGCTGATGGGCCTGCTCGCCACTGCGGTGCGACAGCGCATCGTGTACGTCTCGTGCGAGCCCGCGACCCTCGCCCGCGACCTCGCGGCGAT
>NHCFJ02800__coassemble_1690_pt1 | contig 18686 bp, 16 predicted proteins | sample NHCFJ02800__metabat2_low_PE_015 | metagenome-assembled genome bin NHCFJ02800
CGACGTGGTCGCGCGACTGGCCGCGCAGCACGGCGCACGCCTGCGCACCGGCGCCCGCGTCACGCGGATCCTCACGGAGGAGCCGGGCGAGGGGGGCGGCACGCGCCTGCGCGTGACGCCGGCGCGCCGCGCCGTCGCCCGCGGGGTCGAGATCCGCACGGGCGACGGGCGGGTGCGGGAGCTGCGGGCCGACGTGGTCGTCGCCACCGCCGATCTGCACCACGTCGAGACCGCGCTGCTTCCCCCTCACCTGCGTACCTTCCCGGAGAGCTGGTGGCGACGCCGCGTCCCCGGCCCCGGCGCGGTGCTGGTGATGCTGGGCGTGCGCGGCGCTCTCCCGCAGCTCGCCCACCACACGCTGCTGTTCACGCGGGACTGGGACGAGAACTTCGCGGCGCTGCGCGAGGGGCGCGTGCCCTCCCCCGCCTCCAGCTACGTGTGCCGGCCCTCCGCGACGGACCCGTCGGTCGCGCCGCCCGGCCACGAGAACCTCTTCGTGCTGGTCCCGGTCCCCGCCGATCCGGGGCTGGGACGCGGCGGCGTGGACGGCGCCGGCGATCCCGCGGTCGAGGCGATCGCGGAGGAGGCGATCTCCCGTCTCGCCGAGGAGGCCGGGATCCCGGATCTCGCCGAGCGGATCGTGGTGCGCCGCACGGTCGGGCCCGGGGAGTTCTCCGAGGACCTCGGCGCCTGGTCCGGCAGCATGCTCGGCCCCGCGCACACCCTGCGCCAGAGCGCCTTCCTCCGAGCCCGGAACACCTCGCGACGAGTGGACGGTCTGCTGTATGCGGGTTCGAGCACCCTGCCCGGGATCGGCCTGCCGATGTGCCTGATCAGCGCCGAGCTGGTCGCGAAACGGCTGCGCGGAGACCGCTCCTCGGCCCCGCTGCCGGAGCCGGCCCGCGACGCCGGAGCCGCCGCATGATCGGGCTCGTGCACCTGCTGTGCCTGCTGACGGCGCTGGCGTGCATGGTGCTGCTGGACCGGCGCTTCGGCCTGGCGCTGTGGCGGGCCCCGCGCCGTGCCGCGGCGGTGCTCGCCGCCGGGATCGTGCTGTTCCTGGCCTGGGATCTGGCGGCGATCGGCGCGGGTCACTACCGCCTGGGCGCCAGCCCGCTGATGAGCGGCATCGTGGTCGGCCCGGAGCTGCCGCTCGAGGAGCTCGTGTTCCTCACCTTCCTCTGCCACCTGACCCTGGTGCTGTGGGGACTGCTGGACCTGCTGCTCGGCCGGCGCCGGCACGCCCCGGCCGGGCGGGAGGAGCGATGAGCTACGCCGTCCTCGCCGGACTCTTCCTGCTGCCCGTGCTGCTGGTGACCGCGCTCGCCGCCGTGCGCCGCCGCCCGGGGCCGCGCTGGTGGCTGACCACCGCCGCGACCATCGCGGTGCTGCTGATGCTCACGATCGTGTTCGACTCGCTGATGATCGCGGCGGACCTGTTCCGCTACGCCGAGGAGGACCTGCTGGGTGTGCGAGTCCTGCTCACCCCGCTCGAGGACCTCGCCTGGCCGCTCGCGGCCGGGCTGCTGCTCCCCTCGCTGTGGCTGCTGCTGACCCCGCGGGAGGAGCGATGAACGTCCTGTCCGCCCGGCGTCCGAGCACGCCGCGTCAGCTGCTGGGGACCTCGCGCCCGCTGAGCTGGATCAACACCGCCTATCCCTTCGCCGCCGCGTACCTGCTGGCCGGAGGCGGCATCGACGCGGCGCTGCTGGTGGGGACGGTGTTCTTCCTCGTCCCGTACAACCTGCTGATGTACGGGGTCAACGACGTCTTCGACCACGAGTCGGACCTGCGCAACCCTCGCAAGGGCGGGGCGGAGGGGATCGTGCTGGACCGGCGGGTCCACCGCACGACGCTGTGGGCGGCGGGCCTCGGGACGCTGCCCTTCGTCGTGGTGCTGCTGGTGCTGGGCGACGTCGCCTCGGGGGCGGTGCTGCTCGTGGTGCTCGCCGCGGTGGTCGGGTACTCCGCGCCCGGGATCCGGCTCAAGGAGCGGCCCGGGCTGGACTCGCTGACCTCCGCGGTCCACTTCGCGGGACCGGCCGCGTTCGGCCTGGTGCTGACCGGCGCGCCGTGGGGCGGGGCCGCGCTCGCCGCGCTGATCGCGTTCCTGCTGTGGGGCATGGCCTCGCACGCCCTCGGCGCGGTGCAGGACATCGGCCCGGACCGGGAGGCGGGGATCGGCTCGATCGCGACCGCGCTGGGGGCGGCCCGCACGGTGCGCCTCGCGCTGTGCCTCTACGCCGCGGCCGGGGCGCTGATGCTCACGACCGGGTGGCCCGCGGCGCTCGCGGGCCTCCTGGTGCTCCCGTATCTCGCGAGCGCCTGGCCCTTCCGCTCCCTCGCCGACGCCGAGGCGGAGCAGGCCCACCGCGCCTGGCTCCGCTTCCTGCGGCTGAACCTGCTCAGCGGCTTCCTGCTCACGCAGCTGCTGCTCGTGATGGCGCTGACCGGCTGAGCCGAGGCGGGCTCGCCGCCGTGGCCGATGCCGGACGGCGATCAGCCGAGCATGATCCCGGCGATGGTGGCGCTCATGAGGTTCGCGAGGGTGCCCGCGAGGATCGCCTTCAGGCCCAGCTGCGCGATCTCGGGCCGACGCTCGGGAGCGAGGCCGCCGAGCCCGCCCAGCAGGATCCCCAGCGACGAGAGGTTCGCGAAGCCGGTCAGGGCGAAGCTGGTGATCGCGGCGGCCTTGGGGCTGAAGGTGTCGATCTCCGGGCCGAAGCCGGCGAAGGCCACGAACTCGTTGACCACGACCTTCTGCCCCACGAAGCTGCCCGAGGCGACGGCCTCGTCCAGCGGCACCCCGATCATCACCATGATCGGCGCGAACACCCAGCCGAGGATCTGCTGGAAGGTGAGGTCGTCGGCGCCGAACCAGCCGCCGACCGTGCCGATCAGCAGGTTGATCAGCGCGATCAGGGAGATGAAGGCGAGCAGCATCGCGCCGACGGTCAGAGCGAGCCTCAGTACGTCGGACGCACCACCGGCGGCGGCGTCGATGACGTTGCTGTAGCCGAAGGAGTCGGTCTCCTCCTCGTCCTCGTCCCGCGACGGCTTCGCGGCCGACGAGTCGCTCCCGGCGGGCGCGGTCGCGTCGGTCCTCGCGGAGCCGTCGACGGCGGTCGCGGACGCCGCCGCGGTCCCGTCGGCCGCAGCGGTCCCGTCGGACGCGGCGGAGCCCTCGGCCGCGTCGGTCCCCTCGGTCGGGGCCTTCGAACGCTTCCTCGTCCCGTGGCTGGTCGCGGCGACGAGCTCCGCCTCGCGGGCGACGGCCTCCGGATCGTCCTCCGGCACGAGGATCTTGGCCATGAGCAGCGCGCCCGGGGCTGCCATGAAGCTCGCGGCGATGAGGTACTCGAGCGGGGCTCCGAGCAGCGAGTAGCCCACCAGCACGGAGCCCGCGACGGTGGAGAGGCCGCCCACCATCACCGCGAACAGGCCGGAGCGGGAGAGGCTGCTGATGTAGGGGCGGATGACCAGGGGCGCCTCGGTCTGGCCCAGGAAGATGTTCGCGGCCGTGTTCACCGACTCGCCGTAGCCGGTGCCGAGCAGCTTCCCGAGGGCGCCGCCGAGCAGCTGGACGATCTTCGGCAGGATCCGCCAGTGGTAGAGCACCGCGGTGAGCGAGGCGAAGAAGATGATCACCGGCAGCACCTGCAGCGCGAAGATCGTCCCCTCGCCCTCGGCGGGCAGCAGTCCGCCGAAGAGGAAGGAGATCCCCTCGGAGGAGGTGTCGATGACGGCCTGGAATCCCGCGCTCACCTGCTGCAGCGCCCAGCGGCCGGGGCCCCAGTACAGGACGATCACCCCCAGCACGAGCTGCAGCGCGAAGGCTCCCACGACGGTGCGCGGGCGGATGGCACGGCGGTTGCTGGACAGGGCGAAGGCGATGAGCAGGAGGCCTGCCATCCCTCCGATGCCCCAGAGGACGTCGAGCATCGCAGCACCTCGCAGAGAGTCGGGGACAGGGGCGCGGTCGACGGCGACAGTGTAGGGGGAGCCAGGTGCGCGGCGGGGATCGCGGCGGCCGACGACCCTGCGCCCGGTCGACGCGCGAGCGGACCGGAAGAGCCGCTCAGCGGGGCGCGAAGTGCTCCACGGCGAGCTCGGCGAGACGCGCAGGCTGGTCGTACGGGAGCAGATGCCCTGCCGGGGAGACCTCGACGAAGCGGGAGTCCGGGCTCGCCGCGTCGGCCGCGAGCATCTCCTCGCGGGAGATCAGCGGGTCGCGGTCCCCGTGCACCCACAGGGTGGGGACGAGCAGCTCCGCGAGCTCCTCGATCCGCCCGAAGCGGGTGCGGCGCGGACCCATCCAGTCGACCTGCCAGTCGTCCAGCGCCTTCTCGCGATGGCGGTGCTTCGCCTCGGCCTCCTGCGTCGCCAGGCGCAGGATCCGCGCGAAGCCGTCCGTCTCCGCCCCCGCCGCCAGATGAGTGCGCAGGCTCGGCTCGAGAGTGCCGGGGAAGCGCGCCATGAACCAGGTGCTGGCGCGCAGCAGGCCCGGCGTGCGGGTGCACAGCCAGGTCAGCAGGTGGAGCGGACGCTTCTCGCCCAGCCCGCCGGGGTTCACGGCGACCAGGGCGCTGACCCGCTCGGGATGGGCGAGGGCGAAGCGGTGCCCGGCACCGCCTCCCATCGACAGGCCCATGATCCCGACCCGCTCGAGCCCGAGCGCGTCGAGCAGGGCGGCGAGGAAGCGGGTGTAGAACTCATCGCCCAGCCACCCGGACCAGGGGCGGCTCGCGCCATGGCGGGGCATGTCGATCACGTGGACGCGGTGGTGCGCGGCGAGGGCGGGGACGACGTCGTGCCAGATGCCCTCGGCGGTGTCGAGCATCGCGCCGTGCAGCAGCAGCACGGGCGTGCCGTTCCGGCCGGCGGTGTGCACGCGCACGGGGCCACCGAGGACGATGAGGTCGCGGTGCTCGTCGAACACCGAGGTGACGGGGCCCGGGCCGGCGGGGGCGGGGGTCGTCGGATCGGGACTGTCGGGCGCGGTCATGAGTGCTCCTGGGTCTCGAGCTGGGCGGTGAGCTGGTCGAGGAGGGCGTGCTGGGCGTTGCGGGCGGCGACCGGGTCGGCCTCGGTGTCGGTCTCGAGGCCGCGGCCGACGAGGTCGGCGAACAGGGCGACGCTCTCGCGCAGCCGGCGGTCGTCGAGGTCGCCGAGCACCGCGGGGGCGCTGAGCAGGCCGAGGGTGTAGGTGCCCAGCACCTGCCCGAGCACCTCCCGGTCCACGTCCTCGCGCAGCACGCCGGCGTCCTGGAGCGCGGCGATGTACTGCCCGAGCCAGTCCATGCGGGTGCGATAGCGGGCCGGGTCGACGGTGCGCACGTGCGCACCGAGGACGTCCTCGTCGCCCAGCTGGACGGCGCGCAGGAGGGGCTCCGCCAGGAGCTCCTCGATCCCGATGCGGTAGACGGCCGGCAGGTCGAGCAGGCCCTCATGGGCACGGCAGCGGCGGTGGACCGCCGCGGTGAGCTCTCTCATCGCGGCCGTGAGCACGGCGTCGAGGATCGCCTCCCGGCTCGGGAACTCGAGGTAGACCGCGCCCTTGCCGACCCCGGCGTGCTCGGCGATGTCGGCGACGGTGGTGCGCGGCCAGGAGCGGGTCAGGGCGAGCTCGCGGGCGGCGGCGAGGATGGCCCTGCGACGGTCGGGGATGCGGGGTCGCGGCACGGTCGACCTCCTGTAGTGACTGGAATGCTCATCTTGGTCACTACGACGCTACGGCAGCCACGAGACGCCGTCCACCCCTTTCCCCGTCCCGGTACCGTGGCCGCATGAGTCGAGCCCGCCCCGCGCACGTGCGCTCCGCCGCGGAGGCCCCCGACGACCGACAGCTGGTCGAGGAACTCCGCGACCTGCTCGCGGCCCAGGACGGCTTCGACGAGCTCGCCGAGCGGATGGCGCTGCTGGCCGACGAGCGCCGTCTGAAGATCCTGTTCTGCCTGCACGCGCACCCCGGGATCCGCAGCTCGGACCTCGCCCGGGTGATCGACGCGCACGAGTCCACGACCTCCCATGCGCTCGCCCTGCTGCGCGAGGCCGGCTGGGTGCACGCCGTGCGCAGCGGCCGGGTGGTGCGCTACGAGCTCGCGAGCGGATTCGCCCACGATCTGCTGCACGAGCTGGGCTCCGAGCACCTCGAGCACGTCGACCATCCCTGACCCCGTCGGCCGACGCCGCGCCCGCAGGACAACCCGTGGCACGCCCTGTCGCCCACGGACGATACTTGTAGAGTCGTGCAAGTGACTCGCTGCACCGCTCCCCCGGCGGCTCCATGACCGCCCCCGCCCGGACCGCACGCACCGGGCGACCGGAGACCGACCCCGCCGCCTCGGACCCGCTCGGGGTGCGGTCCCGCGCCCGGCGCTCCGCCCTGCTGCTCGGACTGCTCGCGGCGGCGAGCGCGCTGAGCCTCGTGCTGTGCGTCGGGATCGGCCCGGTGCCGATCCCCGCCTCCACCACCGTGCAGGTCATCGCCTCCCACCTCGGCCTGCCCCTCGGCGGCACCTGGGAGGCGTCGATCGAGTCGATCGTGTGGGACGTGCGCGTGCCGCGGGTGCTGATGGGAGCCGCCGTCGGCGCCTGCCTCGCGCTCTCCGGCGCGGCCCTGCAGGCGATGGTGCGCAACATGCTCGCCGACCCCTACATCCTCGGCGTCTCCGGCGGCGCCTCCACCGGGGCCGCGGCCGCGATCCTGTTCGGGGTGGGTGCGGCGCTCGGGGACTACGCCCAGTCGGTGCTCGCCTTCCTCGGCGCGCTCGGGGCCGCGCTGCTGGTCTTCCTCATCGCCCGGGCCGGCGGCCGGGTCACCTCGCTGCGGCTGCTGCTCTCCGGCGTCGCCGTCGGCTACGCCCTCACCGCCGTGACCAACCTGCTGATCTTCTCCTCGGACTCCGCCGAGGGGTCCCGCTCGGTGATGTTCTGGATGCTCGGCTCGCTCTCGCTGGCCCGCTGGAACGCCTTCCTGTGGGTGGCGCTGATCGCAGGGATCGCGGGCGCGGCGGTCATGCTCGCCGGGGCCCGCGTGCTCGATGCGCTCAGCGCCGGGGACGAGATCGCGCACGGCCTGGGCATCCATCCGGACCGGGCGCGCGTTCTCTTCCTGCTGGTCGTCTCGCTGTGCACCGCAGCCGCGGTCGCCGGCGCCGGGGCGATCGGCTTCGTGGGACTGGTGATCCCGCACCTCGCCCGCCGCCTCGTCGGCGCCCGACATCGGGTGCTCGTCCCCGCCGCCGCACTGCTCGGCGGGCTGTTCCTGCTGTGGGCCGACGCCTTCGCGCGCGTGGTCATGCAGCCGCGCGAGCTGCCCATCGGGGTGCTGACCGCCGCGATCGGCGCGCCCTTCCTGCTGATCCTCGTGCGCCGGCTCTACGCCCGGCAGCACTGACCCCTCGCCCTTCGAAGGAGCACCATGCCCCGCTCGCCCCTGACCTCGGCCGACCGCCGATCCGGGACCGCGGCGCTGCGCCGCCGCACGCTCATGGCGGGACTCGTCGGCGCCGTCGGCCTCACCGCCGCCTGCGGCGAGGCCGGAGGGACCGGCGGCGCCTCGGACGGCGGCGCGGCCGGGGCGACGGAGGGCTTCCCCCTCGAGCTGCCCAACTGCGAGGCGACGCTGACCTTCGACGCGCCGCCTGAGCGGATCGTGCTGCTGGAGTCCGCGCCGGTGACGACCCTGGACGGCATCGGGGTGCTGGACCGGGTGGTCTCGCGGGCCGGCGCCTTCCCGCCCGGCTACTACGACGAGGATCTCGCCGCACGCATCGAGGCGATCCCGACGCTCAGCGACGAGATCGACGCCTCCGGCCACCTGCAGATCTCCCAGGAGATGGTCATCGCGCAGGAGCCGGACATCGTCCTCGGACTGCCCGACGGGGTGACGCGCGAGGCGATGGCCGACGCGGGCGCGCAGGTGGTGGTGCAGAACGTCTACTGCGCCTCGGACCACGAGCGCTCGAGCTTCGAGACCCTCCACGAGCAGATCGAGACCTACGGGCGGATCTTCGACCACGGCGAGGAGGCCGAGGCGCTCTCCACCTCCCTGCAGGAGCGGATCGATGCCGTCTCCGAGTCCGCGAAGGATCTCGCGACCGCCACGGCCGCGGTGCTCTATCCCTCCGTGGGCGGCGGGCCGCTGTACACCTACGGCGCGGCGAGCATGGTCACCGCGCAGCTGGACGCCCTGGGCATCGAGAACGTCTTCGCGGACACCGCCGAGCGCGTGTTCGAGATCAGCGCGGAGCCGCTGCTGGCGGCGGATCCGGACGTGCTCATCGTGCTGTACCAGACCGACGGTGACGGCTCGGACGTGGTGGAGGAGATGATCTCCCAGGACCAGCTCGGCAGCCTGCGCGCCGTGCAGGACCAGGCGCTGCTGCCCCTGCTGTTCAACTTCGCCGAGCCCGCCTCCCCGCTCGTGGTCGACGGTCTCGAGCGGATCCACGAATGGCTCGCGGAGCTGGAGGGATGACCGACGCGCCCGTGCTCGAGGCCCGCGGCCTCCGTCATGCCTTCGGCGCCCACGAGGTGCTCGCGGGGCTGGACCTCGCGCTCGCGGACGGCGAGGTGCTGGGTCTCGTCGGCCCCAACGGCAGCGGCAAGACCACCGCGCTGCGGATCCTGCACCGCGCCCTGGCCCCCGATGCCGGCCAGGTGCTCCTGGACGGCCGCGATCTCGCCGAGCTGCCCGGCCGCGAGCGCGCACGGTCCATCGCGGTGATGGCCCAGGAGATGAGCGGGGAGGTGCCGCTGACCGTCGCCGACGTGGTGCTGCTGGGCAGGATCCCGCACTCCGGAGCCTTCGGCGGGACCGGCGAGTCGGACCTCGAGATCGCGACCGAGGCCCTCGCGAGCGCCGGCGCCCTGCACCTCGCGCGGCGGGAGTTCGGGCTGCTCTCCGGCGGGGAGAAGCAGCGCGTGCTCATCGCCCGCGCCCTCGCGCAGCAGCCCCGGGTGCTGCTGATGGACGAGCCGACGAACCATCTCGACATCGGCTCCCAGCACCATGTGCTCGAGATCGTGCGCGCACGCGGGCTGGCGACCGTGGTGGTGCTGCACGATCTGAACCTCGCCGCCCGCTACTGCGACCGGGTGATCGTGCTGGAGGGCGGGCGGATCCGCTCCGAGGGACCGCCCGCCGAGGCGCTCGAGGTGGACCTCGTCGGCGCGACCTACGCCGTGGCCGCCGAGAGGACCCTCGCCGCCGACGGCACCACGCAGTTCCTCTTCCGCGGCCCGGACCTCCCGCCGCGCGAGCCCGACCACTCCGACGATCCCCTGGAGCCGTCCCGATGACCCGCACCGCCGCCGAGGACCAGCAGGCCTGGAACCGCTACTGGACGCGCTGGGCCGCCGAGTACGACGAGCACCAGCTCTCCCGCCTCTCCCTGCCCGGCGAGCGCGAGGCCTGGTCACGGGCGTTCGGCGCCGCGCTGCCGGCCGGCACGCGCACGGTGCTCGACCTCGGCACGGGCAGCGGCAACGTCGCCCTCCTCCTCGCGGCCGACGGGTACGACGTCACCGGCATCGACCTCTCCCCCGGGATGCTGGCGCAGGCACGGGCGAAGCTCGAGGAGCATCCGCACCCGCCGACCTTCCTCGAGGCCGACGCCGCGGATCCGCCGTTCCCGCGAGAGAGCCTCGACGCGATCGTCTCCCGCTACCTGCTGTGGACGCTGCGGGACGCCCGCACGGCCCTGCGGCGCTGGCATGCGCTGCTGCGCCCGGGCGGCGTGCTGGTCGCGGTCGACGGGCAGTGGTTCGGGCCGACGCAGGAGGAGGCCTCCACGACGCCGGCGCCCGCGACCGCACGGCAGGAGCACTTCGCCGAGGCCTACGACGCACGGGCCGTGGACCACCTCGACTTCGCCCGCGCCGGGGTCGAGCGGATCCGCGCCGCGTGGGAGGACGCGGGCTTCGTCGACGTGCGCGCCGATCCGCTGCCCGAGCTGCTCGCGCTCGACCGCGCCCACGGCGTCGCCCCGGGGCACTCCCCGCATCTGCTGCACCGCTTCTCCGCACGCCGCGCGGGCTGAGCGGGAGAGCCGCTGCGGGTCAGAGAGCGCACTCCCCGCGGCGTGCGCCCTGGACATCCGCCGCCACGCGCGCCTCGGTCGGGGCGACCGCGTTGTCCGTGCAGCTGAGCGACCCTCCCACCGTGAGTCCGGAGATCACCGTCGCCTGGCCGCTGGAGTTGCCCGACAGGGTCACCCGTCCGGTGACCTCCGAGCGGTCGATGACGACCGGGCCCTCCGTGCCGGTCACCCGCAGCGAGCTCACGAGGGTGGAGGGGTCGCAGCCGGCGGTCGTGTCGCCCAGCGAGACGCCGCCGGTGGTCCCGTCCACCGCGACCGGGCCCTCGATGCGCGCTCCGCACACCGATACCGTCGAGGCTCCGGCGGTGGTGACGGCGCCGGTGACCTCCGAGTCCTGGACGATGAGCCTGCCCCCGTCCGTGACCCGGACCGAGCCGTCGACCTCCGCGTCGATGAGGCAGAGCCCGCCCGCTCCGGCGGTCACCGGACCGTCGTGCTCTCCGGTGATGGTGTCCTCGCACGGAGGATCGACGGTGACCTCCCGTGACCAGACCTCCCAGGGCTCCGCACGCCCACGGTCCCCGGCCACGAGCACGGTGGTCGGGTCGAGCACGGTGAAGCTGCCGTTCTCGGTGTTGGCGTAGTCGATGCCGACCGGCACGCTCCAGTCGTCGCCCAGCCCGCTCTCCGAGACCGTCATGACGATGCCGGGACGGCCCACCATGAGCAGCAGCTCGCCCGTGGGCAGCAGCTCGAGGGTCGGCTGGACGCTGAGGAGATCCTGCCCGGCCGGCCCCACCTCGATCTCCTCCGGTTCGCTCCAGGTCGCGCCGTCGTCGGTCGAGCGCGAGGCGAGCATCGGCAGGCGCCAGCCCACGCGCATCACCATCAGGAGAGATCCGTCGGGGAGCCGTTCGATCGCACCCTCGCTCGGTCCCTCGTAGGCCGTGACGTCGGCCTGCTCCGGGTCCCCGGCCGCCACCGTCCCGGAGACCTCCCAGTCGATCCCGCCGTCGTGGGAGACCAGGACGACCTGGCGGAAGTGCGTGTCGTCCTCGTAGTAGCCGTAGGCGGACATGTACAGCGTGCCGTCGGGGTCCTCCACGATGGTGTGGAGCAGGACGAAGCCGCCGAGGGTCGTCCCGGGCCGCTCGGAGGCGCCGATCGGGCGCATCGGCTCCGGGGTCGTCATGGCTCCTTCCCGGTGGGTCCAGCTCGCTCCCCCGTCCTCGGAGACGGCGGTCTCCACCAGGGCGCGGCGGTTCTCGCTCCCCTCCTCCATGTAGGCGTGGAAGTTGACGGCGAGCAGCTCGCCGCTGCGCAGCCTGGTCATCGTCACGCCGGAGGTGTCCGGCATGGGGTTCAGGTCCTGGGCGTCGAACCAGCTCTCGCCGCCGTCGTCCGAGCCGCCCAGGAAGATCCCTCCGGCATCGTCGACGTCCGGATGCCCCGAGTACGGGATCAGGACGCGCTCGCCGCCGTCGTCGCCGGGGACGACCACTCCCGGGTTCGGGAAGCCGACCTGCTCGCCGCTGTCGTCGATCGTCACGGTGTCGCCGATGCCGAAGGGGGCGGTGCCCACTGCGGCGGGCGGCGTGTCCTCGGGGGCGGAGAAGGTGATGTCGTCGACGAAGACGTCATCGCCCGTCGCAGTCGCTCCGTCGGCGCCGGTGGTCAGGGCGAGTCCGGTGATCTCCGTGATCTCGTTGCGCTGGCTCGAGTTGTTCCCGATGGTGGAGCCCGCGGATCCCACGTACTCGCCGCCGACGCTGACCCGCAGGGCGGCGTTGTCGCTGGGCACTGCCAGCTCGACCTGGGTCCATCCGTCCGTGGGCACGCTGCCTGCCGGGCTCAGCTCGTGCCAGGTCGCGGTCCACTGCTCGTACCACTCGATGCTGCCGTCCTCGCGCAGCGCCAGGCGGAAGAGGGAGTTGCCCGGGTGGCCGGTCGGGACCAGGGAGCCGCCGATCAGGTCGACCGTGAATCCCTCGAGAGAGCGCGGGTTGACCTGGAAGGAGAGGTAGGCGCCCTGCTGGGGCAGGGTCGCGCAGGTCAGCCCTGCGGATGTCTCGGCGCTCGCATCCTGCAGTCGCAGGGAGCGCTCCCCCTCGTGCGACGCCTCCTCGCTCACGGCGGGCGAGGCGTGGCCGCCCAGCGGGGAGCAGTCCGAGGGCAGGGAGCCGACGGGGTCGGACTCGAAGGTGAGGTGGGACAGGTCTCCGGCGATCGTGATCCGCTGGGTGCTGCTCGAGGTGATGCCGGCGGCATCGGTGAGGACGGTGCGGAGCGTGCCGGCGCCGGCCCGGGGGAAGGTGTGGGTGATCGTCGCCGTGACCCAGCCCTCCTCATCGGGGCCGCTCAGCCGCATCGGGATGGTCTCGTCCTGCCACAGCGCCGTCGCCGAGAAGTCGGTGACCGCTGTGCCCTCCGGGAGCTGGAACCGGGCGACGGGCTCGTCGACGATCTCGGTGTCCCGCAGGATGCTCGCGCCTTCCAGGAGGGGTTCGAGGGTGATGCCGGCGAAGGCGTCGTCCGGCAGCTCGCCGGAGACGGCGAGGTCGTCGATGTAGTAGTCGGTGCCGACGGGGCTCTGGCCGCCCGATCCGAAGAAGACGTCCCCCATGGTGGGCGAGGGCGCATTGCGCCGATCGGTCTCGAAGCGGACGCCGTTCACGATCAGCTCGGCCTTCTCGAGGGTGGCGTTGAGCGTGACCTCGACCCACCGGCCGGGCGCCGCGCCGCCGTCGATCCTTCCGACGTCGGCGAAGGACGAGCCGTCGTAGGCGGCGATGCGGATGTCCTCGCCGTCGCGGTGGAAGGTGAAGCGCCACACGCCGTTGGTGCTGGTGCCGGGGGCGCCCTGGATCGCCACGTACGGCGCGACATCGAGCTGGGCGGGAGAGAAGCGGTAGGAGACCGAGCGCTCGTCGGTCTGGGGGTAGCTGCACCAGGCGCGCGTGTACACGGAGCTGCTCTCGTCGACCAGGCGCATCGCGCGGTTCGTCGCGGGCGCACCGCCGAACCCTGCCTCGGCCACGCTGACATCGCCGATGGTCTCGCAGTCCGCGGGCGGGTCGCCGAGCGGCTCGTCGTCGAAGGTGCGCACGGCGCCGTCGGCGGGTGCCGCCGCGGCCATCGGGCCGGGCGCCAGGGCGGCGATCAGGGCGGCGAGGACGACCGCGACGAGGATCGCCCACCCGCGGTGGGCGGAGGGGGCGGACCTGACCAGGGGATGGGTGCTCACGAGCGCTCCTTCGCGTGCCGTGCGGCATCGCTCCGTCGCGTGCCGGATGGCCATGAATATGCGCATGGATCACCGTTCCATGTCCAGCGTTCCATGTCGCTGCACCAGATCTTCACGGCGGTGACCTGCGCTCCGCCGGCTCGGGAGCGCCGCAGCCTGCGTGCCATCTCCAGTGATGGACCAATTACGTGGAACGCCTTTCCATGTGGCCGGCTCTCGGCTACGGTGCTCGACATGGAACAGCGTGCCAAGTCGTATCACTCGCAGGGGCTCCACCGCGGCCTGGCGATCCTGCGGCTCCTCGGCGAGGCAGGCGGCCCGCTGACGCTCGCCTCGGTCGCCTCGCAGCTGGACCTGCCGAAGTCCACCGCGATCCGCCTCCTGAACGTCATGGAGGAGGAGGGATTCGTGCGCCGTTTCGGCGAGCCTCCCGCGTACTCGATCGGTCACGCGGTGCACGAGATCGCCGAGAGCTACCGAGCCCCGACCATGGCCGAGGTGACGGCTCCCGTGCTCAGCAGGCTCGCCGACGAGGTGGGCTTCACCGCCAACCTCGGCGTGCTGGAAGGGCCCTCGGTGCTCCACCTGCACGTCGCCGAGCCGCAGCGCGCCCTGCGGTTCGCCACCGGCGGCACTCTCGACTACGCCTACTGCACGGGCCTCGGCAAGATGCTGATGTCCGTGCTCCCGGCCGAGGAGATCGACGCCCACCTGCCGGGCTCGGAGCCCTACGCCAGCTGGACCCCGCACACCATCACCACCCGAGCCGGGATCCTCGCCGACCTCGAGAAGATCCGCGCGAACGGCCACAGCGTCGACGGCGAGGAGCGCAACCGGGGCGTCACCTGCATGGCCGTGCTGCTGCCCACGGATCACGCACCGGCTCTCGCGCTGTCGGTCTCGGCGCCGAGCGGGGAGCTCGACGTCTCCGCCCGTGAGCAGGTCCTGCCGGTGCTGACCGCGGCGGCCGCCGAGCTCGTGGGCCTGCCCGGCTTCGACACGGCGATCGCTCCCCTGCGCTCCCGGATGGCCCTGGCATGATCATCGACGTCCACAGCCACTGCCACCAGCCCGAGCACTGGGGCCACGAGCACGAGGACCACTGGCAGGGCGCCTACGGCGGCGAGCCCTATCCCGTGGTCACGCCGGAGTCCTACGACCGGGTCATGCAGCAGGCAGGCGTCGACGTCGCGGTCGTGTTCGGCCTCGCGGCGTCCCAGGCGGGCGTGCGCACCCCGAACTCCTTCGTCGCAGATTTCGTCGCGCGGATGCAGACCCCGGCGATCCCGTTCTGCTCTCTCGACCCGCTCGACGCGGACTGGCGCGAGCAGCTCGAGGAGGCGATCGGCCTCGGCTTCCAGGGCGTGAAGCTCTACCCCGTCCTCTCCCTCTTCGACCCGCTCGCTCCCGAGTTCGACGAGTTCTACACGACCCTCGTCTCGCACGACATGGTCGCCCTGTGGCACATGGGCGCCACCCCCAGCCCGGTCGGCCGGCTCGCCGTGAGCCAGCCGCTCGTGATCGACGAGGTCGCCCGCCGCCACCCGGACCTGACCCAGGTCATGGCCCACATGGGACATCCCTGGCAGCGCGACACGAATGTGGTGCTGCGCAAGAACCGCCGGGTGTTCGCCGATGTCTCGGGGGTTCCCTCACGGCCGATGGACGCCTTCTTCGCGCTCGTCGGGGCGCAGGAATGGCGCACGGTCGACAAGCTCGTCTTCGGCTCCGACTACCCGCTGTGGTCCCCCGCGCAGGCCATCGCGAACCTCCGCGAGATCGCCCGGTTCCGGGCCGGGAACCTGCCGTTCGTCGCCGACGAGACGATCGAGCAGATCCTGCACGCCGATGCGCTGACCATGCTCCGCCTCTCCGATCCCCGCCCCTGACGCCTTCCCCCGTCGCCACCCCTCGCGCACCGTCGCGCACGCACCCACTCATCGATTCACCGACGATTCGACACCGAGGAGCACCCCGTGACATCCGTTTCCCGCCGGCTCGCCGAGAAGGCCGAGCGCATCATCCCGGGTGGAGTGAACTCCGCGACCCGCGCCATCGGCGCCCCCTGGGCGTGGAGCTCCGCGCACGGCGCGACGATCACCGACCTGGACGGGACCCGGTACACCGACTACCACGCCGCCTTCGGCGCGATCCTGCTGGGGCACGCCGACGAGCGCGTCGACAGGGCCGTCGCCCGTGCCATGGCGGACATCGACCTGGTGGGCGTCGGGATCACGGAGCTCGAGGTGGAGGCGGCGGAGCTGATCGTGGACGCCATCCCGAGCGCCGAGATGGTGATCTCCACGATGAGCGGCTCGGAGGCGACGTTCCAGGCGGTCCGTCTGGCACGCGGAGCGACCGGGCGCCCCTACATCCTGAAGTTCCAGGGCTGCTTCCACGGCTCCTACGACGCGATCGCCCGCAACGTCATCTCCCCGCCCGATCTGGCGTGGAAGCGCGACCCCAACTCCTCCGGCATCCTCGACGACGCGCTGGACCACACCCTCGTCGCCGAGTTCAACGACCTCGCCTCGGTGCAGGAGCTGTTCGCCCGCCATCCCGAGCAGATCGCCGCCGTGATCCTCGAGCCCGTGCCGCACAACGTCGGCGCGCTGCTGCCCGAGCAGTCCTTCCTCGAGGGGCTGCGGGAGATCACCCGGGAGCACGGCAGCGTGCTGATCTTCGACGAGGTGATCACCGGCTTCCGCCATGCGCTCGGCGGCTACCAGGAGATCTGCGGAGTGACCCCGGACCTGACCACCTTCGGCAAGGCGATGGGCAACGGGTTCCCGGTCGCCGGCCTCGCCGGGAGCACCGAGATCATGCAGCACTTCACGCCCGCCGGCGGCACCGTGATGCTCGCGGGCACCTTCAACGGCAACGCCGCCTCGATGGCGGCCGCCGTCGCCACCCTCTCCGTGCTGAAGGACCCCGAGGTCGACTTCTACGGCCACGTCCACCGCCTGGGCGAGCGCATGCGCACCGGGCTGCAGTCGATCGCGGACGAGCTCGGCATCGCCGCGCACATCACCGGCATCGGCTCGGTGTTCATCCCCTACTTCCTCGAGGGCGAGGTGCGCGGGTACCGCGATCTGCTCCGCAACGACGACGAGGCCTACGCCGCCTTCCACCGCCGCATGATCGAGAAGGGCTCGTTCATGTACCCGATGGCGCTCAAGCGCAACCACATCTCGCTCGCCCACACCGAGGCCGATGTCGACCGGACGCTCGCGCAGGCCGAGGAGGTCCTCGGCGACATGGCGCACGAGGGCCTCTTCTCGACGACCGGGGCCGGGGTCTGACATGTCCTCGATCTCCCGGACCGTGCTGCGCGGAGGCCTCGTCGCCGACGGGCTCGGCGGCGAGCCCTTCCCCGGCGACGTCCTGATCGCCGGGGAGCGGATCGACGCCGTGCTCCCGGCGCGCGAACGACCCGCCGGCGGGTACGACGCGGAGAGCATCGACTGCACCGACCGGGTCATCGCCCCGGGATTCGTGGACATCCACACCCACTCCGACCTCAGCCTGCTCGCCTACCCGGACAACCAGAGCCGGATCACCCAGGGCGTGACCACGGAGGTGGTCGGGAACTGCGGCATGACCCCCGCTCCCGGCAATGCCGACGCCGCGGGGCTCGCCCGCGTCATCAGCACGATCGACGTCACCCCCGATCTGGAATGGTCCTGGCGCGACGTCGCCGGCTGGCTGCAGGTCCTCGAGGACACCCCGACGGCGACCCATGTCGCCGCGCACGTGGGCCACGGATCGGCACGGTTCGCCGCCGCCGGCGCCAGCACGGAGCCCCTCGACGCCGAGCAGAGTGCGGTCCTCGAGCACGAGCTGGAGGACGCCCTCGCAGCCGGTGCGGTCGGGGTCAGCGTCGGTCTGATGTACGCGCCGGGAGAAGCGGCCGGCGCCCGCGAGCTCGCGACCGTCGCCCGCGCCGTCGCCGCACAGGACGGCGTGCTGTCCGCGCACCTGCGCGACTACCGCACCAGCGCCCTGACCGGGTCGATCGACGAGATGGCCGATGCCGTCCGCGAGGACGGCCCCCGGCTGCAGATCTCGCACCTGCGCGGCATCGGCGGCGGCGACGGGTTCGCCGGGGTGCTCACCCATCTCGAGCGGCTCCGGGAGTCCCTGGACATCGCCGCGGACGCCTACCCGTACGTCCACGGGCACACCACCCTGATCCAGCTGCTTCCCCCCTCGCTGCGCGCCGCCGGCCCGGACGCCGCGGTGGCGGCCTGCACGAGCGATCCGGCGACCGTCGCCGGCATCCTCGCGGGAGCCGGGTACGCACCGGACGAGGTGGTCATCATGAAGGCCGCACGGACCCCCGAGGCCGTGGGGAAGGACCTCACCGACGCTCCCGGCGATCCCTGGCGCCGGCTCGTGGGCCTGCTGGTCGCGAACGAGGGCCTGGTGGACGTCGCCCTCGAGAGCGGGCTCTGGGACGACGTCGACCTGGCGCTCTCCACGCCATGGATCAGCATCGCCTCCGACGGCACCGCCCTGGACCGCACCCATCGCGCCTCCGCCGCGCACCCCAGGTCCTGGGGCGCGTTCTCCTCCGGATTCCGCCGCATGCGCCGGCTGGGCATCCCGCTCGGCGAGACCGTGCGCCGCCTGTCCACCGCACCGGCTGCTCGCGCCGGGATCCGCAGCGGCCTCGCCCCCGGGCACCGCGCCGACGTGGTCGTGCTCGACCCGCTGACCTTCGACTCCCCGGCGACGTTCCGGCAGCCTTCCCAGCCCTCCACCGGGCTCGACCACGTCCTGGTGGGCGGCACTGCCGTGATCGCCTCCGGGCATCCCACCGGGGCTCGCCCCGGCACTCTCCTCAGGAAGGGCCAGCAGTGACCGCACACGGAACCCCGACCGGCGACGACCGTCCGCTCGGCATCGGCATCGTGGGAGTCGGCGGCATCGCCCTCTCGCACATGGCCGCACTGCGCACGATGACGAGCGCGCGGCTCGTCGCCGTGTGCGATGTGGACGCCGCGCGCGCCTCCGAGGTGGCGCACGTCGAACGCTGCGCCGGCTACGGCTCGATCGACGACCTCCTGGCGGACCCCGCCGTCGAGGCGATCATCCTGTGCACCCCGAACATGACGCACGAGCCGCTCGGCCTCCAGGTGCTCGCCGCGGGCCGGCACCTGCTGATCGAGAAGCCGCTGGCCATCACCGCTGAGGGCGCCCGCGCCGTCGTGGCCGAGGCGGCCTCTCGCGGCCTCGCCCTCGCCGTCGGCCACACCCACCGCTTCACCGACCAGAGCCTCGCCGTCCGCGAGGTCATCGATGCCGGGGACATCGGCACCCCGCGATTCGTCCGCGTCGCCATGAACGGCGGATGGATCTGGCCCGGCTGGCAGTCCTGGGTGCTGGACCCGGCG
>NHCFJ02800__coassemble_1743_pt1 | contig 16189 bp, 15 predicted proteins | sample NHCFJ02800__metabat2_low_PE_015 | metagenome-assembled genome bin NHCFJ02800
CCGCCTGGAGCTGACCCGCATCCTCGCCGGCGCCGCCGGCATCCTGGACCGCGACGGCGTGCGCATCCTGCCCGCCCCCGTCGCGAGCGACGCGCAGCTCGCGGCCGTGCACGACCCGGAGCTCCTCGAGGCGGTGCGGCGGGCCTCCGCCGGCTTCGAGGGGCTCACCGCGGAGGACCTCGACGAGCTGATCTCCTTCGGGATCGGAGGGGACGACGTGCCGCCCTTCGCGGGCATGCACACCGCCTCCGCCCGCATCGCCGGCGGCTCCCTCGCCGCGGTCGACGCGATCCTCGACGGCTCGGTGACCCGTGCGGTCAACGTCGCCGGCGGCCTCCACCACGCCAAGCCCGCCAGCACCTCCGGCTTCTGCGTCTACAACGACGCGGCGCTCGCGGTGCGCCGCGCGCTGGACGCCGGCGAGGAGCGGGTGATGTACGTCGACGTCGACGTCCACCACGGCGACGGCGTGGAGCGGGCCCTGTGGGACGAGCCGCGCGCCGTCACCCTCTCGGTCCACGAGACGGGGGAGCGGCTCTTCCCCGGCACGGGATTCGTGCAGGACACCGGCGGCCCGAACGCGACCGGCACCGCGATCAACGTGCCCCTGCCGCCCCGCACCACGGCCGACGGATGGGTGCGGGCGATCCGCGCGACCGTCCCCGCCCTGGTCCGGGCGGTGCGCCCCACCCTGCTGGTCACCCAGCATGGCGCCGACACGCACCGCAGCGACCCGCTGGCCGACTTCTCCGTCACCCTCGAGGCGCAGCGCGAGGTGATGATGCTGATGCGGGCGCTGGCCGATGAGGTGTGCGGCGGGCGCTGGCTCGCCCTCGGCGGCGGCGGGTACGCGGTGATCGACGTGGTCCCGCGCTCCTGGACCCACCTGCTCGCCGTCGCGACCGGCGCGCCGATCGGCCCGTCCGCCCCGCTGCCGCAGGACTTCCTCGAGGCGGCCGCGCGCGCTCGCGCCGAGCACGGCCTCTCTCCGGACCCTGCGATCGTCCGCTTCGGCGACGACCGCCCTCTGGCCGTGCGCGACTGGGAGGACGGCTACGACCCCGAGGACCCGCTGGACCGGGCGGTCCAGGCCGCTCGTCGCGGCGCCTTCCCCGACTGGGGCCTGGACCCGTTCCTGGACTGAGAGTCCGGGGTCCCGGCGCATCCACCCTCCGGCGAGGACACGACCTGCCACAATGACGCTGTGGTGCCCCGTGCCCGGGGCACGTGCCCGACGATCCCGGGGGAGCCATGACCGATCGCACCACCCAGGTGCTCGACACCTTCGCCGAGCACCTGCGCGAGATCGAGCTGCCGCTGCCCGTCGACGGCGCGGAGCAGGCCCGCGCCGAGGCCCGCGCCGCGCTCTCTCAGCTCGCCGACCACGTCACCCCGCGCCTGGCCTCCCTCGACGCGCCGCTGCTGGTGGTGATCGGCGGCTCTACCGGCGCCGGCAAGTCCACCCTCGTCAATGCCCTCGTCGGCGCGCCGGTGAGCCGTTCGGGCGCGATCCGGCCCACCACGCGTCGTCCCGTGCTGCTGCACCATCCGCAGGACGAGCCGTGGTTCACCGGGACCCGCATCCTGCCCGGCCTCGCCCGCGTCCACGGCGGCGGCGCCGGGGACGCGGAGGCACCGGGACCGCAGGACACCACCGGGGACGTGGACCCCGCGACCTCCCTCGAGCTGCACGGCGAGGCGCGGATCCCCCAGGGCCTCGCGCTGCTGGACGCGCCCGACATCGACTCCGTCGCCGCGGGCAACCGCGAGCTCGCCCGCCAGCTGCTGCGCGCCGCGGACCTGTGGCTCTTCGTCACGACCGCGAACCGCTATGCCGACGCCGTGCCCTGGGAGGTGCTGCGCACCGCCGCCGAGCGCGACGTGACCGTGGACGTGGTGATGAACCGGATCCCGGACCGCGAGGGCGTGTCCGAGGAGCTCGCCGCGGACCTCACCGCGATGCTCGAGCGGCAGGGCGTGGAGGTCGAGCGGCTCTTCCTCGTCCCGGAGACGGAGATCGACGAGGAGGGCATGCTGCCGCCCGGCGTGATCGGCGAGCTCGCCGAGCACTTCACGTCGCTCGCCGCCGACGGGGAGCAGCGCCGCCGCATCGCCCGCCGCACCCTCGCCGGCGCCGTCGACGGCCTGGCCGCCTCCGCCGGCGAGCTCGCCGCCCACGCCGCTGAGCAGGACGCCGAGCGGCAGCGGCTGCGGGACGAGGCGACCGGCGCCTTCGACGGCTCCCGCGAGCGGATCGACGCCGCGCTCGGCGACGGCTCCCTGCTGCGCGGCGAGGTGCTCGCACGCTGGCAGGACGTGGTGGGCACCGGCGAGCTGCTGCGAGGCGTGGAATCCCTGGTCACCCGGGCCCGGGACCGGATCGGCCAGCTGGTCTCGGGGCGCCCCGCGCCCGCCGTCGCTGCCGAGCAGGCGCTCGGGACGGGGCTGGTGCACGTGGTCGTCGACGAGACCGCGCACGGCGCGGAGCGGGCGGAGGCCGCGTGGCGGGCGAGCCCCGCCGGCCGCTCCCTCGCCGAGGGCCACGACCTCTCCCGGCTCCCGGACGGATATCCCGAGCAGGTGCGGGCGGCGGTCCGCGACTGGCAGGGGGACGTGCTCGAGCTGGTGCGCGCCGAGGGCGCCGACCGGCGCACGAAGGCCCGTCTGCTCTCCCTGGGGGTGAACGCCGTCGGCGTCGCCCTGATGGTCGTGGTCTTCACCTCGACGGCCTTCATCCCCACCGGCCTCGAGGTCGGAGCGGGCGCCGCGACCGCGGTCGTCGGGCAGCGACTGCTCGAGGCGGTCTTCGGCGACGAGGCGGTGCGGCGCATGGCCCGCATCGCCCGCGAGTCCCTCACGGCCAGGCTCGACGAGCTCGTCGCCGGCGGGGCCGCGCCCTTCCTGGACCGGCTCGACGCGCTCGGCGGCACCGGCGCCTCGACCGCGCTCGCCGAGGACGCCGAGGCGCTCGCCGCCCTCGCCCGGGACATCCGCGAGGAGAGCCGATGAGCCGCCGACGACCCCGCGCGACCCCGCTGCACGAGCGCCTCGAGGCGCTCGAGCGGGCCCTGGCCGCCCTCGACGGGATCGCGCCGGGCCCGGCGGTCGACAGCACGCGCGAGCTGCTCTCCCGCATCGACCACCGCCGCGCCCTCTCCGCCGAGCACACCGTGATCGGACTGTTCGGCGCGACCGGATCGGGCAAGTCCTCGCTGCTGAACGCCCTGGTCGGCAAGGACATCGCACGCGCCGCGGTGCGACGCCCCACCACCTCCGCGCCGCTCGCCGCGGTGCTCGGCGACGCCGGCAGCGAGGCGCTGCTGGACTGGCTCGAGGTCGAGGAGCGCCACGCCCTGGGCGAGGACACCGCCCTGGCCCGTGCCGTCGCCGCGCCGAAGCGCGGACGACGCGCCCGTCGGGCCGCCGAGGACGCCGCCCCCGGGGTGGTGCTCCTGGACCTGCCGGACCTCGACTCCGTCGAGTCCGCGCACCGCGACATCGCCGAGCGGATGACCGGGATGGTCGACGTGATCGTGTGGGTCACCGACCCGCAGAAGTACGCCGACGCGCTCCTGCACCACGAGTTCGTGCGCCCCTTCGCCGGGCACGACGCGGTCTCCGTGCTGGTCCTGAACCAGGTGGACCGGCTCCGGGAGTCCGAGCGCGAGGGCGTGCTCGCCTCCCTCTCCGCGATCGCCCGCGCCGACGGGCTCGAGGACGCCCCGGTCCTCGCCGCCTCCGCGGAGACGGGGGAGGGGATCGAGGAGCTGCGCGAGCACCTGCTGGCCGTCGCCCGCAGCCGGGAGGCGAGCGCCCAGCGGCACCGCGCCGACGTGCGCGGCGCCGCCGAGGAGCTGCGGGAGGCCGCCGATCCGGACGGCATGGCGGAGCGTGCGGGACCGGCCGCGGTCGACGACCTCGTGGACGACCTCGCGCTCGCGGCCCGTGTCGAGCCCGTCGCCCGCGCCGTCGGCGCCTCCTACCGCCACCGCGCCGCGCGCCGGGTGGGCTGGCCGCCGCTGCGCTGGGCCCGCGGCCTGCGCCCGGACCCGCTTGGCCGGCTCGGCATCGGGCGGTCGCGGGACGGCGAGGGGCTCGAGCGCACCTCCCTGCCCGAGCCCGATGCGGCCGCGGCCGCGCGCGCCTCGGGCGGGCTGCGACGCTTCGCCGACGAGGCCTCCGGAGGCGGCACCGACCCCTGGCGCGCCGCGGTCCGCTCCGCGGCGCGAGGCGAGGAGGACGCGCTGCCGGACGCCCTCGACCAGGCGGTCGCCGGCGCGGACCTGCACGCCGGGCGGACCTCCTGGTGGTGGCGGGTGATGGACGTGCTGCAGTGGATCGCGCTGCTGATCGGGGTGGTGGGCCTGGGCTGGCTGGGCCTGAACGCGGCGCTCGCCTTCCTGGGCGTGCCCCCGCCGCCGATGCCGATGGTCGAGGAGCTGTGGATCCCGATCCCGCTGCCCACCGTGATGCTGGTCCTCGCGATCGCGGGTGGGATCCTGCTGGCCACGGCCGGGGCCGCGATCGCGGCGGTGACCGGGGCGTGGCACCGGCGCCGGGCGCGGCGCGTGCTCACCGCCCGGGTGCGGGAGACCGCGCTGGAGCTCGTCGTCGAACCGGTCGACGAGACGCTCGCGCTCGCCGCCTCCACTGCGAGGGATCTCGCACTCGCGCGCGATGAGTGATGCGGTGCGACGGTGTAGAGTGGCTGGTCGACCGTGGCGTCGGCCGGGCGTCGGCTGTGCAGGCCCCGCACGCTGACCGGCCGCGCATCACAGATCCGCTGCATCACACCGCAGGTCCGTCCTGCAGAACAGAGGCTACCTATGGGTTCTGTCGTCAAGAAGCGACGCAAGCGCATGTCCAAGAAGAAGCACCGCAAGCTGCTTCGCAAGACCCGTCACCAGCGCCGCAACAAGAAGTGAGCGACGCCTGACCTGCGAGAGCCCCCACCGCTCGGTGGGGGCTCTCGCATGTCGGGGTGCGGCAGGCCCGCTCAGGCCCGGCCGGTGAGGCGACGCCACCACGGGCGTCGGCGCAGGGCGGCGCGCAGCTGCTCGGCCTCGACCCGGTAGCGGGCGTGGACCTTCCCGTCCACGATGATCACCGGCACGTCGTGGTCCCAGTCCTCGCGCAGGCGCTCGTCGTCGTCGATGTCGCGCACCTCGACCGCGGTGCCGGCACGATCGGCCTCGGCCCGCACCACCGGCAGCGCCTCCTCGCAGAGGTGGCAGCCCTCGCGGGTGAGGTAGAGGACCCGGGCGTCGGGATCGGTGGGGGAGGGGACGTGCTGCGAGCTCATGGACGGCACTGTATCCGGGCCCGCCTCCGCGCCCGGACGCGACGACGGGCCGCCCGCTGGTGCGGACGGCCCGTCGGGGGCGCGGCGGCTGGTGCCGCGGGAGGAGCCTCAGGCGGCGGTGGGCGCGGTGAACTCGGCCTCGATGGAGATCTTCACGGCGTCGGCGACCAGCACGCCGCCGGCCTCGAGGGCGGCGTTCCAGGTCAGGCCGAAGTCCTTGCGGGAGATGGTGGTCTCGCCGGTGAAGCCGGCGCGGTAGGTGCCGAAGGGATCGGTCGCGGCGCCCTCGTAGGCGAAGTCGAGCTCGACCGGCTGCGTGGTGCCGCGGATCGTCAGCTCGCCGTGGAGGGTGTCGCCCTTGAGCTCGGTGGAGCGGAAGGTGATCTCGGGGAAGTTCTCGACGTCGAAGAAGTCGGCGCTCTTGAGGTGGCCGTCGCGGTCCGCGTTGGAGGTGGAGACGGACTCGGTCTTCAGCGTGGCGTTGAAGGCGAGGTCCTCGCCGCCCTCGGCGACGACGAGGCTGCCCTCGACGTCGGTGAACTGGCCGCGGGCCTTCGAGATGCCGGCGTGGCGCACGGTGAACGCCGCGGAGGTGTGGGCGGGGTCGAGGGTCCAGGTGCCGGGGGTGAGGTCGGTCATGGGGAGTCTCCTTGTCGTGGTGCTCGGGTGGGGCGGTGGACGCCCGGTCGACCGGTGTCGGTCGGACGGTCCGTGCCGTCTTGCTTGAAATCTAAACTAAGATGGAGGAGGATGGCAAGTGGTCGAACACCTGAGGAGAGGAAACGTGATGCATGACACGACGTCAAGTGGAGATGTCGCAGAGGTGAGCGCCGGGGAGGCCGAGCACCGCGCCTCGACGCCCGAGGAGCTCTGGCTGAGCGCGAGCGAGCAGGAGGCCTGGCGCACCTTCCTGTACGCGACCACGCTCCTGACCGACCGCTTCGGCGAGGCGCTCCAGGCCGACCCCGAGATCGGCCTGGCGCTGGGCGAGTACGAGATCCTCGTGCGCCTGAACGAGGCCGAGGGCGGGTTCCTGCGCATGTCCGAGCTGGCCGACAAGGTCGTCCACTCGCGCTCCCGCCTCACGCACACGATCACCCGCATGGAGAAGCGGGGCCTGGTCGAGCGGGTGCGCTGCTCCTCCGACGGTCGCGGCCGACAGGCCCAGCTGACCGCCGAGGGCCGCGAGCTCCTGGAGCGGGCCGCCCCCACGCACGTGCGCTCCGTGCGGGAGCTGCTGCTGGATGTGATCGGCCATGACGACCTGCTCGAGCTGGGCCGGATCCTCGGCAAGACCATCGCGGAGGACGCCCCGATCGCCATCGGATGTCCGTCACCTCACGTGGAGGCTCCCGCTCCCGGTCGATCCTGAGGTTGGATTGGTACCGTGAGGCGGCTCGGCGGGAGCCCGCGTCGCGGCCCGTCCGCACGTCCCCCGGGCCGGCGACAGCGAAAGAGGACCCTCTGCGATGACCACCACCACGGTGCATCTCGTCCGCCATGGCGAGGTGCACAACCCGGAGCGCATCCTCTACGGGCGCCTGCCCGGATACCGGCTCAGCGCCCGTGGTGAGCAGATGGCGCAGCGCGTGGGCGAGCACCTGGCGGATGCCGACGTCGCGCTCGTGCGCTCCTCGCCGCTCCTGCGCGCCCAGCAGACCGCCGCCCCGATCGCGGCCGCCCATGAGCTCGAGATCAGCACCGACCAGCGGCTCATCGAATCGGGCAACCGCTTCGAGGGCCAGCGGATGGGCCACGGCGACGCGAAGCTCACCGACCCCCGCAACTGGCGCTGGTTCCTCAACCCCTTCCGCCCCTCCTGGGGCGAGCCCTACCGCGAGCAGGTCGCCCGCGTCGTCGCCGCCGTGCACCAGGCGCGCGCGGAGGCCGAGGGGCGCGAGGCCGTGCTCGTGCTGCACCAGCTGCCGATCTGGGTCACCCGTCGCAGCGCCGAGGGCAGGCCCCTGTTCCACGACCCCCGCAGGCGCCAGTGCGGGCTCTGCTCGGTGACGAGCCTGCGCTTCGTCGGCCCGCACTTGTCGGGCGTGGACTACGCCGAGCCCGCCGCCGCCCTCTACGACGGCGCCGTCGACGCGACCGGCGGGAAGCTCACATGATCCCTGCACGTCATTCCCCGAGCAGGCGCGGTCTCCTCGGGATGGCCGCCGCGGCGCCGCTCGCCGTGCTGCTGGCCGCCTGCGGGACCGACACCTCCGACCGCTACGCCTCCGGCGACTCGGGCTACGTCTCCGGCGACGGCGTCGCCGCGGAGATCCCCGCCGACGAGCGCGGCGAGGCGATCTCCTTCACCGGCACCACCTACGACGACGAGCCCTTCGACGTCGAGGACGCCCGCGGCGAGGTCCTCGTGCTCAACGTCTGGTACGCCTCCTGCCCGCCGTGCCGCAAGGAGGCCCCGGACCTGCAGGCGATCCACGAGGAATATGCCGAGCAGGGCGTCTCCTTCCTCGGCATCAACGTCCGCGACGCCGCCGGGCCCGCCGAGGCCTTCGAGGAGCGCTACGGGATCACCTACCCGTCCCTGCCCGACACCGGCGCGGAGATCATGTACGCGCTGCGCGGGCAGGTCTCCCCGAACGCCGTCCCCTCCACGCTCGTGCTGGACCGCGAGGGCCGGGTCGCCGCACGGATCTCCGGCGCGGCGGACCCCTCCGTGCTGCGGGCGATGATCGACGCGGTGGTCGCCGAATGATCCTCGCCGAGATCGGTGACGCCTTCCAGGCGACCGCGCTGTCCGGATCGCTGCTGCTGGCGATCGCCGTCGCCGCCGCCGCCGGGATCGTCGCCTTCCTCTCGCCCTGCGTGCTGCCCGTCGTGCCCGGCTATCTCGGCTACGTCTCCGGACTGGCCGGGCAGGGACCCGCCACTGCCCCGGGCGGCACCGGCCGACGCGCCGCGCGCCCCGCCCGCCCCGGACCCGGTCGCATGCTGGCCGGCTCCCTGCTGTTCGTCGCCGGGTTCGCGGTGGTGTTCATGGTGCTCGGCGGCTTCGCCGGCGCCGTCGGCTACCTCCTGCAGGAGCACGCCGTGTGGATCAACCGCGTCGCCGGCGCCATCGTGATCCTCATGGGCCTGGTGTTCATGGGCGCGATCCCGGGGCTGTCCGCGACCCGCCCGATCTCCTCGAAGCGGCCCGACGCCGGCCTGCTCGGCGCGCCGCTGATGGGGCTCGTGTTCGGACTCAGCTGGACCCCCTGCATCGGCCCCACCTACGCCGCGATCATCGCGCTGTCCCTCGACGGCGGGGGCGACGGCGCGGCCGTGCGCGGCGGGGTGCTGGCCCTGGCCTACTCCCTCGGCCTCGGCATCCCCTTCGTGCTCTTCGCGCTGCTGTTCGAGCGGGCGCTCGGCCTCAGCCGGAAGCTGTCGGCCCACCGACGCACCATCGGGCTGCTCTCGGGCGCGCTGCTGCTCGCCATCGGCGTGCTGCTGATGACCGGGGTGTGGGCGAGCTGGATGAGCGAGCTGCAGGGATTGATCGCGACCTTCGAGCCGGTGGTGTGATGAGCAGGAAGACCAGGTCCCAGGGCACGCCTGCGGGCGAGTCCGCGACGACGACGGCCGCGGAGCGGGACGGGTCCGCCCCGGCGGGGGAGGGCGCCGAGTCCGGCCGCTGGTCCAGCAAGCCGGAGGTCGACGGGGCCCGCGCCGCCGCCCCCTCGCTCGGCCTGCGCGGCACGCTGCTGTTCCTCTGGCGCCAGCTGACCTCCATGCAGACGGCGCTCGTGCTGCTCATGCTGCTGGCGGTCGCCGCGATCCCCGGCTCGCTCTACCCGCAGCGCAGCGTGAACCCGGCGCTGACCGAGCAGTTCCTGGCGGAGAACGGCCGCTGGGGCGAGTTCCTCGACGCGCTGGGCTTCTTCGAGGTCTTCTCCTCGCCGTGGTTCTCCGCGATCTACCTGCTGCTGTTCATCTCCCTGATCGGCTGCATCGTGCCGCGCGTGGGCGTGCACCTCAGGCAGCTGCGCGCGAAGCCGCCGCGCACCCCCTCCCGCCTCACCCGCTTCACCGGCTACACCCGCGTCGAGCTGCCCGCCGAGCAGGCCGAGGAGCTGATCGAGACGGCGCGGCGCAGCCTGCGCCGCTCGCGGTACCGCACCGAGGTGCGCGAGGAGAAGGGCGGATCCTCCGTCAGCGCCGAGCGCGGCCTGCTGCGCGAGACCGGGAACCTGCTGTTCCACATCGCGCTCGTCGGCGTGCTCGTGTGCGTCGCAGGCGGCTCCCTGACCAGCTACCGCGGCCAGGTCACGGTGATCGAGGGCGACGGCTTCGCCAACTCGCTCACCCAGTACGACTCCTTCGAGGCCGGGGCCTGGTTCGACGAGACCGCCATGCCCGACTTCCGCTTCACCCTCGAGGACTTCCGCGCCTCCTACGTCCAGCCCGGCGAGGCCGGGAAGGTCGGCGAGCCGCGCTCCTTCGAGGCCGACGTGCAGGTCAGCACCCCCGGCCAGGAGGACGAGTCCCGCACGGTCCAGGTGAACAAGCCGCTGCACGTGCCGGGCGCCTCGATGTACCTGCTCGGCAACGGCTACGCCCCGGAGATCACGGTCACCGATCCCGAGGGCACGGTCGTCGCCGAGGGCCCGCTGATCACCGTCCCGATGGGCGACACCGGCTACACCTCGCAGGTCGTGCTGAAGGCGCCCGACGCGCAGCCCGAGCAGACCGCCGTGGTCGGCTTCTTCCTGCCCACCGGCACGATCGACGAGCAGGGGCCGCGCTCCCTCTACCCGGACGCGCTGGACCCGCAGCTGGCGCTGACCGTCTACCAGGGCGACCTGGGCCTGGACTCCGGGGTGCCGCAGAACGCCTACGAGGTCGACCTCACCACCCTCACTCCCGTCGCGGGCGAGGACGGCTCGCCGGTGCTGATCCGGCTCTACCCCGGCGAGGAGTACGAGGCCGCCGACGGCACCACCGTGAGCTTCGACGGGCTGCGCCGCTACGCCGCCTTCGACATCGCCCACAACCCCTTCGAGCGCTGGATCCTGATCAGCGCCCTGACCGCCGTCGGCGGGCTGATCCTCTCCCTCTTCGTGCCGCGTCGGCGCCTGTGGGTGCGGGTCCGCGAGGCCGACGGGACGACCGTGCTCGAGGTCGCCGGGCTCGCCCGCAGCGACGATCCCGCCCTCGAGGGCGATGTGAAGGCCCTGGCGTCCCGGCTCACGGGAGCGCACGATGGGAACCGGCCCCCGGACGCCGCATCGTCCGGGCACCCCGCGGCAGACGCCGACGGCGGACACCGAGAAGGAAGTGCCCAGTGATCAACCAGCAGCTGGCGGAGATCTCGAACCTCGCCCTCGTGGTGACGATCGTGCTCTACGTGCTCGCTCTGATCGGCTTCGGCGCCGATCTGGCCTCGTCCTCGCAGCGTCGCAGCGATGCGCGGCTGGCCGCCCGCGACCGGGCGGAGGCGCGCCGCGTCGAGCAGGCCGCGACAGTGGGTGGGGGCGCCCCGGCCGGCGGCGCCGCCACCGCGCTCGCCGATGCTCCCTCCGGCGGGGACGTGGCGGGGGAGGACGCCGCGGAGCACGGCATGACCGCGCAGCGCTTCGCCTTCGTGATCGCCTCCGCCGCGACCGCCCTGCACCTGGTGGGCGTGCTCACCCGCGCCCTGGCCACCCAGCGCGTGCCGTGGGCGAACATGTACGAGTTCGCGACCACGAGCACCGCGATCGCCATGGTCGCCTTCCTCGCGTTCAGCGTGCGACGCACCGAGCTGCGGGCGCTGGGCACCTTCGTGGTCGGCCCCGTGCTGCTCGTGCTGCTGCTCGCGCAGACCTTCTGGATCGTGCCCGCCGCCGAGCTGACCCCGAGCCTGCAGAACTCGCACTGGATCTACATCCACATCGGCGTCGCGATCCTCTCCACGTCCCTGTCGATCCTGGGCGCGGTGGTGGCGACGATGCAGCTGCTCCAGGCCAAGCACGAGAGGGTCCTCGCCGAGCGCGCCGCGACCGAGGAGTTCCCCGAGCACTGGGGCCGCTTCGGGCACGTGCTGGACCGCCTGCCCTCCTCGGCCTCCCTCGAGTCGCTGAGCTTCCGCATCCACTCCGTCGCGTTCGTGTGCTGGACCTTCACCCTGATCTTCGGCGCGATCTGGGCGCGCGAGGCGTGGGGCCGCTTCTGGGGCTGGGACCCCAAGGAGGTGTGGACCTTCATCATCTGGGTGATCTACGCGGCCTACCTCCATGCCCGCGCCACCGGCGGCTTCCGCGGCTCGCGCGCCGCGGGCCTGGCCCTGGCCGGCTTCGTGGCCGTGGTCTTCAACTACACGATCGTGAACACGGTCATCAACGGCCTGCACTCCTACTCCGGCCTCGGCTGACCCGGCACGGCCGACCCGGCCCGGCTGACCCGGCTCGGCTGACCCGGCTCGGCTGATCCGGCCTCGGCTGATCCGGCCTCGGCTGATCCGGCCCGGCCGTGCCGCTGCTCCGGCTCCGCCACGGCTCCGGGTCAGATCTCCGGCCGTGCCCCCGCCCAGCGGCGGCACGCCCCTCACGGGCGTGCCGTCGCCGCGTCTCGGACCTCGCAACGGCCCCGTCGAGCCTGCCCGCCGTCCGGTGCCCCGCCGCCCGAGTTGATCGACGTTCCGCGCCACGCCGCCCCTGTCGCTCGGCACCCCGGCCTCTGCCGCCCCGGTCTATCGACGATCCATGCCATGCCGCTCCAGTTGTTCGACGTCTCGTGCCACCCTGTCCCGGTCGATCGACGTTCCGAGCCACGCAGCCCCGGTTGATCGACGTTCCGTACCAACCTGCCGAGCTCGATCGACGTTCCGAGCCACGCCGCCGCAGTTGTTCGACGTCCCGTACCAGGAAAGTGGTACGGGACGTCGAACAACTCGATGCGGGCGGTACGTGTCGTCGATGAACTTCAGAGGGGGCGGGGGAGGAGGGACCAGTTGCTCCTCCGGCGGTGCGTGCCACAGGTCGAGCGCGTCGCCAGTCCCACCCCACGCCGGTCATGTGTCGTGACAGTCCCGCCGCGTGGCAGCCCTGTCGCGTGCCGGCCCTGTGCCGCGACAGTCCCGCCGCGTGCAGGTCCAGTGCCCTGGGGATCCCGTCCCGTGCCATTTCGCACCGGTCCCGGGACCGGTCCGAGCGCCTCAGCCGGCGCGGTCGTCGGGGCCGTCGGAGGTGCCGGGGCCGTCGGACGTGCCGGGGCCGGCGTCGGGGTCCTGGTCGCCCCGGCGCTGCTCCCGGCGCTCGCGGCGGATGTCCTCGTCGAGCTTGCGCAGGAAGTCGGGGTCCTCGTCGGGGGCGAGGGGACCGTCGCGCCGCGGACCGGAGCCGTCGGCGGACCCCCGGCCCCAGGAGCGCTCCTTGCCCACGAACAGCCAGGTGAGCGGACCCACCCACGGGATCAGCACGATCAGCACGATCCATGCCCATTTCGGCACGCCGCGGACCTTGTCGTCCTGGGTCTGCACGCAGTCGGCGAGCGCGAAGACGGTCAGGGCGATCGAGAGGACTGCCAGGATGCCGCGGGCCATGGGCTCATTCTAGGGCGTATACCTGGGACGGGGCTGGTCCCTGGAAGAGCAGGCCGGCGCAGGTGGGGCAGGAGCCGGGGGAGCGTCCCGCGAGCGCACGCGGGACAGGAGGCGGGCGCGAGGGGCAGCGTGGCGCGCATCGCCCCGGCGCGCGGGCCCTGGGGCGTGATCCTGCCCCCGACACGACACCGCGGACAGGGGGTTCCCGGGCGGGGGTCCTAGTCTGGGGCGATGCGACAGTTCCTGCTCTACGCCGTCATCCGCCTCGGGCTGTGGGCCGTGCTGTGGTGGCTGCTGACCGTCATCGGCGTGGGCGTCATGCTCGCCGGCGTGCTCGCGGCGCTGATCGCGATGCTGATCTCGATCCTCTTCCTGGACCGGCTGCGGGACGGGGCGGCGATGCGCTGGAAGGACGCGCACGAACGTCGCGTGGAGCGCCGCGGCGAGGTCCACGACGAGGACGCCGAGTACGAGGACGGCCTCTTCGCCGACGACGTCGAGATCGCGACGGCGGAGGGCACCGCGGAGGAGGGCCCTGCCGGGCTGCCGACGCTCGACGAGGAGCCTGTGCAGGATGTGGACGGAGAGGCGGCCGGGTCCGAGTCTGAGGACGAGGCGACGAGCGACCCCGAGGATGCTGAGGACGCCCTCGCCGACGACGCCCAGGCCGACGACGCAGGACCGGACGTCGCGCAGCGCTGACCGTGCGCGGCCTCCCGCCTCACCGGCTCAGAGGATCAGGCCCGCCAGCAGCAGCAGCGAGAAGACCAGCTCGAGGCGTCCCGTCGCGCCGAGCACGGCGATGAGGTCCCGGCCTGAGGCCCCGCCGAGCACGGTCCGCACCGGTCCGACCGCGAGCGGCAGGGCGAGCAGCACGAGCGCCGCGGGCCAGTGGGCGATCATCACCGGCACCATGAGCACGAAGGGCACCAGCACCGTCGCCGTGTAGAGCTGCCGTGTGCCGCGCTCGCCGAGCCGCACCGCGAGGGTGCGCTTGCCGGAGACGGCGTCGGTGGGGATGTCGCGCAGGTTGTTGGTGAGCATGAGCGCGACGGCGAGCAGTCCGATCGCGACCGAGGCGAGCAGCGCCACCCAGGAGAACGCTCCGGTGATCGCGAGCGCGGTGCCGTTCACGGCGACGAGGCCGAAGAACACGAAGACGAACAGCTCGCCGAGGCCCAGATAGCCGTAGGGCTTCCTCCCGCCGGTGTAGAACCAGGCCGCGGCGATCGCGGCCGCGCCCACCAGGAGCGTCCACCACAGCTGCGCGATGACCACGAGCACCACGCCGAACAGCCCGCCGAGGGCGAGGGCCGCGATCGCGGCGCGCTTCACGGTCGCGGGACGGGCCGCGCCGGAGCCGGTCAGGCGGAAGGGGCCCACCCGGTCGTCGTCGGTGCCGCGGATCCCGTCGGAGTAGTCGTTGGCGTAGTTCACGCCGATCTGCAGGGAGAAGGAGACCGCGAGGGCGAGCAGCGCACGAGGGACGACGAGGCCCCAGTCGACCCCGTCGGCCGCGCTCCCGAGCTCCCACACCGCGACGCCGGTGCCGGCGGCGACCGGGGCGAGGGCGGCGGGGAGGGTCTTCGGGCGGGCGCCCTGCACCCACTGCGACAGGCTGGCCATCGTGCTCCTCACGCGTGCTGCGGCCGACGGTCGACGGCCCCGACGAGCTTACGCCGCGGCCGGAGCCGGTCGGGGGCGGTGCCGGGAGGAGTCCCTCACCCCTCGGCGAGGCGGCGGGCGGCGGCGCGGTCCACCTTCCCGATCCCCAGCAGCGGCAGCTCCGCGACGGCGTGGACGCGCTTGGGGATCATGTGCCCGGGCACCTCGGAGGTCCGCAGGGCCGCGCGCACGAGCGCGGTCGCCTCCGCCGGATCGGCGCCGTCCTCGAGGGTGACCACCGCCTCGAGCCGCTGGCCCCATTCCGGATCCGGCACGCCGACGACGACGGCGCCGCGCACGAGGCCGCGCAGCATGAGGGAGCGGTCGATCGCGCGCTCGACGTCCTGCGGGAGTACCTTGCGTCCCCCGGTGATGATGACGTCGTCGGCGCGGCCCAGCACGGTCAGCTCGCCGTCCTCCCCGAGCTCGGCGAGGTCCGAGGTGAGGAAGGTGCACCTCGCGCCGCCTCGGAGCGGCTCGGCCGACGGGCCCGGCCGGGCGAACACGCCGCCGTCGGTGGCGCCGTCCTCGGTGAGATAGCCGAGCGCGAGGGTGGGGGAGTCGATCCGCAGCCGGCCCGCCCCGGACTCGTCCGGATCGAGCACCGACAGGCTCGCGCCCGGCAGCGGCCGACGGTCGTAGACGCAACCGCCGGCGGTCTCCGAGGAGCCGTAGGTGGTGCGCACCGCGATCCGCTGGCCGCGGGCGCGGGCGAGCACGTCGGGGCCGGTCGCGGCGCCGCCGACGAGCACGGCCGCGAAGCGCTTCAGCAGGGCGCGAGCGCGGGCGTCGTCCCCGGTCGCGCCGGTGACGATGCGGGTCAGCTGAGTGGGGACGAGGGAGGTCAGCGCCGGCAGCCCCGCCCGCTCGGCCTGTTCGAGGGCGGGCCCCGCGAGCTCGACGAACGCCGCGGCGTCGAAGTGGCCGCGCAGGTCCGGCAGGGGATCCGGCAGCGCGGGCGCGGGCAGGCCCAGCACCTGGGCGGTGCGATGGGCGCGGGCGAGGACCTGCACCCCGGCGATGTGCGTCGGCGGCAGCAGCGGCAGCCAGAACCCGTGCCCGCGGGTACCCGGCGCCGTGCCGTCGGCGGCGAAGAGCTGCGCGGTGGCGTCCTGGGAGGCGAGCAGCGCGTCGCGGGTGAGCGCGACCGCCTTCGCGGTCCCGGTCGAGCCGGAGGTGGGGACCACGAGCGCGGTGTCCTCGAAGCCCGTCGGCAGCGTCGCGGGGGAGGGGAAGGGGCCCAGCCACAGCCGGGCCCGGCCGGCCAGGACCTCGCCGATCGCCTCCGAGTGCGCGGCGAGGGAGGCGGCGGAGGCGTCGTAGGTCGCGGGGACCAGCCAGGGCAGCGCGCCGCCCGCGGCGGCGGAGGTGGTCATCTCAGCCCTGCGGATGGGGGAAGGAGGTCCAGTCGGGCTCGCGCTTCTCGAGGAAGGCGTCGCGGCCCTCGGCGGCCTCGTCGGTCATGTACGCCAGGCGCGTCGCCTCCCCGGCGAAGACCTGCTGGCCCATGAGGCCGTCGTCGGCGAGGTTGAAGGCGAACTTCAGCATCCGGATCGCCTGCGGGGACTTGGTGGCGATGATGGCCGCGTACTCCAGGGCGCGCTCCTCCAGCTCCGCGTGCGGCACCGCCTCGTTGATCGCGCCCCAGGTTTCGGCCTGTTCGGCGGTGTAGGTGCGGGCGAGGAAGAAGATCTCCAGGG
>NHCFJ02800__coassemble_1766_pt1 | contig 15539 bp, 11 predicted proteins | sample NHCFJ02800__metabat2_low_PE_015 | metagenome-assembled genome bin NHCFJ02800
GGTTGCCCTTCTGGGACAGCTGCGAGTTCACCAGCGAGGCGGAATCGGCGGAGGTGATGAATAAGATCGCGAGCATCACGATGACGACCGCGGAGATGATGCCGGCGCCGGGCAGCTGGTCCACGACCGCGAAGAAGATCTCCTCCGGAGCGGGCAGGGAGTCGACGGTGCCGTCGGGGGCGATCGCCCGGGAGGAGTCGGCGATCCCCACCGTGTTCCCGGCGGCGTCGAGCTCGCTGGCCCGGCGCTGCAGCCAGATCGCGGTGCCGCCGAGCACGGCGAAGGCGAGCACGATGATCGAGGAGGGGATCAGCAGCACGCCGAGCACGAACTGGCGGATGGTGCGCCCGCGCGAGATCTTCGCCGTGAACACGCCCACGAAAGGCGCCCAGCTCACCCACCACGCCCAGTAGAAGGTGGTCCACGAGGAGAGGAAGGTCTGCATGTCCTCGCCCTCGGACATGTTCGCCCCCAGCATGTCGGGCAGGGTGCCGACGTACTCGGTGATCGCGCCGGGGATGATGTTCATGAGGAACACGGTCGGCCCGACCACGAAGATGAACACGGCCAGCACCAGCGCGAGCGCCATGTTGATGTTCGAGAGCCAGCGGATGCCGCGGGCGACGCCGGAGACGGCCGAGGCGATGGTGCCGAGCGTCAGCACGCCGATGATCACCATGGCGAGCGCCGTGCCCGTGGGCGGCAGGCCGCCGACGATCTCGACGCCGCGGGCGATCTGGAGGGCGCCGATGCCGAGGGAGGCGGCGGTGCCGAAGAGGGTCGCGATGATCGCGAGGGCGTCGATGACGCGGCTCGCGGGCGAGGAGGAGTCCCCGCCCCAGAGCCCGGCGACGATCGCGCTCATCAGCGGCACCCGCCCGCGGCGGAAGGAGATGTAGGCGACCGCGAGGCCGACGATCGCGTAGATCGCCCAGGCGTTGATCCCCCAGTGCAGGGCGGACTGCGCGATCGCGCCCTTCATGGCCGCGATCGAGCCGGCGTCGTAGGGCGCGCCGGGTCGCGGGGAGAGGTAGTAGGTCAGCGGCTCGAAGGGGCCGAAGAAGATGATGCCGATGCCGATGCCGGCGCCGAACAGCATCGCCGCCCAGGAGGCGGTGCCGTACTCGGGCTTCTCCCCGTCCAGGCCGAGGGGGATCTTCCCGTAGCGGGACAGCGCGATGACCAGCAGGAGCAGCACCATGCCGATCGCGAGGACGTTGAAGATCCAGCCGAGGTTGTGCATCACCCAGGTCAGCGCGCCGCTGGAGATGTCGAAGACCTGCTGCGGGGCGATCACGCCCCAGGCGACGAAGCCGATGATGACCGCGCCGACGGCACCCACGATGGCCTTGTCGATCCCGTAGCGGACCTTCTGGTCCTCGACGGAGACGCCGGGCACCAGCGCCGGATGGATGCTGTGGGGGTAGTTCACCTCGTCGAGGAACCGCTTGGCCTGATCACGGCGGGCGAAGAGGCGCCTGCGGCGCTCTGCGGCGTACTCGTCGGCGGCCTTCGCGGTCGTGCTCTCGCGGGGCGCCTGGTCCGGCGGGGTCATCGTTCCTCCTGGGCATGGACGGCTCACCCACTCTAGAGGCGCTCCCGGCCCCGCCCGCACTGCCTCATCCCATCCACAGAAACAAAGACAGTCCCACTGTTGTTCTCTGTGGTTTTCGCGCGTACTGTGGTCTCATGCCCGCCGGGCCGTCCACGGCCCCGCACCGCGACGGCCCCGTCCGACCTCCGACGAAGCAGGTGCCCCATGTACGCCCGTGAACGCCGACGCCGCATCCTCGAGCTGCTCGAGGCGAGCGGCCGCGTGACCGTGACCGACCTCGCGGCCGGCTTCGACGTCACCACCGAGACGGTGCGCCGCGACCTCGACCAGCTCGCCGCCGAACGGCTGCTCGTGCGGGTCCACGGCGGAGCCGTGCCTCCGAGCACCGCCGAGGTCGAGCCCGATCTCGAGGCCCGCCGCACCACCAACGTCGCGGCCAAGCGCCGCATCGCCCGCGCCGCCGCCCGCCTGCTCCCCGCCGATCCCCGCGCCGCGGTGATGCTCGATGCGGGCACCACGGTCGGCGAGCTCGTCCCGCACCTCAGCGGCCGCCGCGGCCCCGTGATCACCCATGCCCCGGCGATCGCGCAGGGCGCCCTCGTGCACACCGATCTCGAGGTGCACGTGCTGCCCGGTCGGGTGCGCCCCACGACCCAGGCCGCCGTCGGCGCCGGGACCGTCGAGGCGGTGGGCCTGCTGCATCCCGAGCTCGTCGTGCTCGGCTGCAACGGCTTCGACGCCTCCGGCTTCACCACCCCGGACCCCGACGAGGCGGCGGTGAAGTCCGCGATGGCCCGCTGCGCGGCACGACGCGTCGTGCTCGCGGACTCCTCGAAGGCCGACACCCGGCACCTGGTCACCTTCGCGACGACCGCCGGGATCGACGCCCTGGTCACCGACGACGGCCTGTCCGCCGAGCTCACGGCCGAGCTCGAGGAGGCCGGGATCGAGGTGCTGACCGCATGATCATCACCTTCACCGCGAACCCCTCCCTCGACCGCACCGTCGACCTCGGCGGCCCCCTGGTCCCCGGCGGCGTGCACCGCATCGGCGCCGACGGCCTCCAGCCCGGCGGCAAGGGGATCAACGTCGCGCTCGGCGTGCACCGCGCCGGACTGCCCGTGACCGCCGTCCTCCCCGCAGCGCCGCAGGATGCGCTGCTGGACCTGCTCGAGGCCGAGGGACTCCCCCACCGGGCGAGCCCCATCGCGGGCCGCGTGCGCACGAACCTCACCGTGCTCTCGACCCCGGGGACCACCACGAAGCTCAACGAGCCCGGCGCGAGGCTGGACCGGGCCGAGGTCGCCGCCCTCGAAGAGCTGCTGCTGGCCGTCGCCCGCCCCGGGGACAGCGTCATGCTCTCCGGCTCCCTCGCGCCCGGCCTGCCGGCGGACGAGTACGTGCGCCTCGTCGTCGCACTGCGCGAGCGCGGCGCGCGGGTGGGCGTGGACACCTCCGATGCCCCGCTCGCCGCGCTCGCCGCAGCGCTGGACCGGGCCGCCCCCGACTTCCTCAAGCCCAACGCCGAGGAGCTCGGCCAGATCCTCGGCGCGGACGGCGCGGCGCTCGAGGCCGAGGCGGCCGCGGGTCGGCTCGACCCCGTCGCGGAGGCCGCACTGGACCTGCACCGCCGCGGCGTCGGCGCGGTGCTCGTGACCCTCGGCGGCGCCGGCGGCCTCCTCGCGACCGAGGGGGCGGCCTGGTACAGCCCGGTGCCGTCAGGCCCCGTCGTCTCGACCGTCGGCGCGGGCGACTCCGCGACCGCCGGAGGAGACCCCGGCCGATCGACTCGCCCGCGCCCTCGCCTACGGCACGGCCGCGGTCGGCCTGCCCGGCACCACCATCCCCCGCCCCGACCAGGTGCGGATCGACGCTTCCGCCGTCGTCCGGCTCTGACCCGCTCCACCCGCCCCGCCAGGGTGCCCGTTCGAAGGAGAACCCCCATGTCCGCTGCGCTGATGACCCCCGAGCTGGTGAGGCTCGACGTCGCCCCGCCCGGGGACAAGCACGCCGTGATCGGCATGATGGCCGACATCGTCGCCGCCACCGGCCGCGCCGAGCGCGACGGCCTCGAGGCCGGGCTGCTGAAGCGCGAGGAGTCCTTCGCGACCGGCATGCCCGGCGGCTTCGCGATCCCGCACTGCCGCACCGAGGCCGTCCACGAGGCGGCGCTCGCGCTCGTGCGGCTGAGCGAGCCGGTCGACTTCGGCTCCGCCGACGGGCCGGCCGATCTGATCATCGCGATCACCGCGCCCGCCGGCACCGACGACCAGCACCTGACGCTCCTCGCCCAGCTCTCGCGCGCCCTGATCCGCCCGGAGTTCCTCGCCGCGCTGCGCGGGGCGTCCACCCCCGAGGAGGTCTCCGCGCTCGTCATGGACGTGGTCGCCCCCGAGGAGTCGGGGAACGACGCGCAGACCGCCGGCGCCGCAGTCGGGACGGGCGCCGCCTCGACCGCCGCTCCGATCTCCGGCTCCGCCTCGGCGAGCGCCGCCGCGGCGAGCGCTGCCGCGTCGAGCACCGCCCCGTCGGAGGAGCCGTCGGCGGACGCCCCCGTGCTGCTGGCGATCACCTCCTGCCCCACCGGGATCGCCCACACCTACATGGCCGCCGAGTCCCTCGAGAACGCCGCGAAGGACAAGGGGATCGAGCTGCACGTGGAGACCCAGGGCTCCGGCGGCATCACCCCGTTCACCGACGAGCAGATCGCTCGTGCGAGCGCCCTGATCGTCGCCGCGGACGTGAACATCTCGGGCCGGGAGCGCTTCGCGGGCCTGCCCCTCGTGGAGCACCCCGTCAAACGGGCGATCTCCCACGGCGGGGAGATGATCGACGAGGCGGTCGCCGCGGCCTCCGACCCGTCGGCCCGCCGTGTGCAGGCCGGCGCCGCGACCTCGGAGAAGGCGGAGAGCGGCACATCCCAGTCCTGGCCCCGCCGGATCCAGGGCGCCGTGATGACGGGCGTGTCCTACATGATCCCGTTCGTCGCCGCGGGCGGCCTGCTGATGGCGCTCGGCTTCCTCGTCGCGGGCTTCGACGTCGCCTTCGTCGCCCAGGACGTCGCGACCGGGTTCTCGCTGTCCTCGCTGCCCGGGCACCAGGAGTACGAGGGCGCGACCGGCATGGCGCAGACCGAGCGCGCGGGCCTCGCCCTCTACCTCGGCGCGGTGCTGTTCACGCTCGGGAACCTCGGCATGGGCTTCCTCGTCGCGGCGCTGTCGGGCTACATCGCCTTCGGCCTCGCCGGCCGGCCCGGCATCGCGCCCGGCTTCATCGGCGGCGCCGTGTCGGTGGCCGTGGGCGCCGGCTTCCTCGGCGGTCTCATCACGGGCCTGCTCGCGGGCCTGATCGCGCTGTGGTTCACCACCCTCACCCCGCCGCGCTGGCTCGCCGGGCTGATGCCGGTGGTGATCATCCCGCTGGTGACCACCTTCGTGGTCGGCGGGCTGATGCTGCTGTTCCTGGGCCGCCCCCTCGCCGCCCTCATGACCGCGCTGCAGGACGGGCTGACGGGCATGTCCGGCTCCTCCGCCGTGCTGCTCGGCGTGATCATCGGGCTGATGATGTGCCTCGACCTGGGCGGGCCCGTGAACAAGGCGGCGTATCTCTTCGCGACCGCGGGGCTGTCCCAGGGCACCGAGGCCGCGTTCGAGATCATGGCCGCCGTGATGGCCGCCGGCATGGTGCCGCCGCTGGCGATGGCGCTGTCCACCCTGGTGCGGCGCCGCCTCTACTCCCCCGTGGAGCGGGAGAACGGGACGACGGCCTGGCTGCTGGGCGCGGCGTTCATCTCCGAGGGCGCGATCCCCTTCGCGGCCGCGGACCCGCTGCGCGTGATCCCCTCGATGATGACCGGCGGCGCGGTCACCGGTGCGCTGATCATGGCGTTCGGCGTCGGCTCGCAGGCACCGCACGGCGGCATCTTCGTCGCCTTCGCGATCAGCCCGGTGTGGGGCTTCGTGCTCGCGCTGCTGGCAGGCACGGTGGTCGCCGCCGCGCTCGTGACGCTGCTCAAGGAGATCGGGCTGCGCCGCCAGGGCGCCGCCGCCTGAGAGGACCCGCCCCCGGACGTGCAGAAGCGCCCCGCCTCGGCGGGGCGCTTCCGTATGCTCTGCCCGTGCGCCTCGACGACGGGGCGGGGCCGAGCGACCGCGAGGAGAGCCGACGATGCATCTGGACCGCCCCGGCCCGGGCCCCGACGACCCGCTCCTCGCCGCCCCCGCGATCGGGCACATGCCCGCCTACGGCGGCGCGCACCTCGCGATGCTGGTGCTCCTCGCCCTCGCCGCCGTCGTCCTGGTGCGCTGGGCGCGCCGCGGCGAGAGCGCCCGGGTGGACCGGGCGCTGCGGGTCGCGGGCTGGGCGCTGCTGGCGAACTCCACGGCCTGGACGGCATGGGGGTTCATGCCCTGGGCGTGGAACCTCGAGGAGTCCCTGCCGCTGCACTACTCCGATGCGCTGCGCTTCCTGGTCCCGATCGCCCTGATCACGCAGGCGCGCTGGGCGGTGGTGGTGTGCTGGTTCTGGGGGCTGACGCTGAACATGCAGTCGGTGCTCACCCCGGACCTGAACTACTTCGTGTGGGTGCCGCTGGAGTTCGCGGAGTACTGGATCGCGCACGGCGCCGGAGTGCTCGCCCCGGTGGTGCTGGTGTGGGGGCTCGGCTACCGGCCCACCTGGCGCGGGTACGGGATCGCCTACGCGGCGACGCTGCTGTGGGCGGGGATCGCCGTCACCGGCAACGCGCTGACCGGCGCGAACTACGGCTACCTGAACCGGGCGCCCGCCGGTCCGAGCATCCTGGACCTGCTGGGGCCGTGGCCGCAGTACCTGCTGGTCGAGGCGGTGCTGATCGCCGCGGTGTGGGCGGCGATGACCCTGCCGTGGGTGCTGATCGACCGTCGTGCCGGCACACCGCCGACCGGCCGCGGCGCCCTCGCGCGACGGCCGGTCGTCGCTCAGGCCAGCAGCTCGAGCTCCGCGAGCCGCAGCGGTCCCTCGGAGGTCGTCACCACCAGCCGGTGACGGGTGCAGGGGCGCGGCGAGACGATCTCGAAGGGCCGCGTCTGGCGCCGCCACTCGAAGCGCTGCGCGGAGCGGGCGTCGAGCACCTCCCAGGTCTCGCCGTCCGCGGAGCCCTCGAGCCGCCACGCGATCGGGTCGCCCCCGGGCTCCTGCGCGGAGGTGAGCGTGAGGAAGCGGGCCTGCAGCGGTTCGCCGAGCTCGGGCAGGTCGATCACCGCGGCCGCGGTCTCCCGCACCAGCTCGGTGCGGGCGTCGTCGTCCAGCAGCGGGTCCTCGGGATCGGCGGCGAAGAGGTCCCGCAGCGGCTGCGGCCGCTCCCCCGGCGCCGTGGGCGAGGGCGGGACGGCGCCCCAGGTGCCCGGGGCGGCGGCGAGGGTCACCTCGATCTCGCCGTGCAGGGAGTCGTGGTCGATCCACGAGTCGCCGTGGGCCTGGCCGCGCACCTGCATCCCGGTGATGCAGACGTCCTCGGCACCGGTCGGCGCCCCGTCCTCGGCGCGGGCGGAGACCGTGAAGCCCTCACGGCCCAGCGGGCGCACGTGCACCACATCGAACAGCGGGGCGACCAGGTGGTAGCGGCCGGTGGCCAGCTGCAGCGGGTACAGCCCCAGCGCCGTCAGCAGCCACCAGGCGCTCATCTCGCCGTTGTCCTCGTCCCCCGGGTAGCCCTGCCCGATCTGCTCGCCGACGAACAGCCTCCGCTGCACCTCGCGCACGATCCGGGAGGCCTCCTCGGGCGCCCCGACGTGGTGGAACAGGAAGGGGATGTGGTGGGCGGGCTGGTTCGAAAAGCCGAACTGGCCCATCCGCACCGCGCGCGCCTCGACCATCTCGTGGATCGTCGTGCCGTAGGTGCCGCGCCGGTCGGCCAGCTCGGGCGTGTCGAGGTACTGCTCGAGCCGGCCCCGCAGCATCTCCCGCCCGCCCTGCAGGGCGGCGAGGCCCTCCGGGTCGTGCGGGGCGTGGAAGGCGAAGGTCCAGCCGTTGGTCTCGGTGAAGTCCCCGCCCCACTCGAGCGGGTCGAACTCCTGGACGGGTACGGAGAAGGCGCCGTCGGCGCGGCGTCCGCGGAAGAACTCCGTCTCGGGATCGAACAGCAGCGCGTAGTTCGCGCTGCGGGCGGCGAGATAGGCCGACTCGCCGCGCAGCCGCTCGGCACGCTCCGCGTCCCCCTCGGCCTCGGCGCGCTCGGCCAGCAGCGCCGCCTGGGCGGCGATCCCGGCGTCGTTGATGTGCGCCTCGAGGGTCCAGGAGACGGTCTCGCCCACCCCGTCGTCGGTCGCGACGTAGCCGCGGAACACCGCCCTCTCCCCGCCCTTGCGGCCCACCTCGTTCAGCGGCGGGGCGACCGTGGCGTTGCGCAGCGCGGCCTCATAGGCGGCCGACGGATCGGGCAGCTGCACGCCCTTGACGGCGAGATCTGCGAAGGCGATGTCGCTGCTGGTGCCGGTCATGCAGTCGGCATAGCCGGGCGAGGACCAGCGCGCGATCCAGCCGCCCTCGCGGTACTGCTGCACGAAGCCGTCGGCGAGCTCCGCGGCGAGCTCGGGGTACAGCAGCGCGTAGGCGGGCCAGGCGGTGCGGTAGGTGTCCCAGAAGCCGTGGTCGACGTACATCCTCCCCGGCAGCACCTGGGCGTCGGTGCGCGTGTCCGTGGCCTCTCCCCGGGTGGGGAGCACGGGGCTGGCGTGCACGGGATCGACCACCTCGGCGGTGCCGCGGTTCTCCCAGTGGGAGGAGGGGTAGAGGTTCAGGCGGTAGAGGTTCCCCGCCAGGGTGCGGCGCTGGGCGGGTGTCGCGCCGGGCGCCTCGATCACCTGCAGGCGCCGGGTCCACAGCGCGTGCGCCTCCTCGCGGACCTCGTCGAGCGAGCGGCCTGCGAGCTCGAGCGCGAAGGTGCGTCGGGCCTGCTCCTGGCCCAGCAGGCTGGTCACCAGGCGCACGGTGACGGTGCGGGTGCCGGGGGCGAAGCTGAGCACGCTGCCGGTGCTGTCGCCGCCCGCGCGGGAGACGCCCACGGGGGCCGGGTCGATCTCGGCGAGGACGAACATGCGCGTCGCCCCGTCGGCCCGGTCGTTGCCCTCCTCCGGCGAGGCGTCGATCCATCCCTCGACGCGGCCGTCGAAGACCGCGCCGGCGGCGTCGATGCGGCAGTGCGCGTCGATCCCCTCGATCAGGAGGTGGCCGGGGCCTCCCTCCTCGGGGAGGGTGAGCTCGCAGACCGCGCCGTGGTCGGTGGGGGCCAGCTGCAGGCTGAGCCCGCCCTCGAGGTCGACGGCGTAGAGGTCGGGGCGCGCGGTCTCCTCCGCGTGGCGGAAGGCGCGCTCGCGCCCGGCGGGGCTCGCGTCCGGCGACTCGCCCAGCAGCGGCATCATCACCAGCTGGTGTCGGTCGCCCATCCAGGGGCTCGGCTGATGCGTGAGGTTCAGTCCCTGCAGGTGCGTGCGGTGGTACTGGTAGATCCAGCGGCGCGTGCGCGCATCGGTCGCGGGCGTGAACTTCGCGAAGCCGTTGGGCAGGGCGGTGATCGGCAGGGTGTTGCCGCGGGAGAACTCGTGGACGGAGTGGGTGCCGCGTCGGGTGTCGACCCAGGCCACGGGGTCCTCGAGCGGCGGGTCCGCGGGCGCCGCGGCGACGGAGACGCCGTCGATCCAGGCGGTCAGCGTCGCGGACGGGGCGGCGCCGGGCTCGGCGGCCGGCTCCTCCAGCAGGTGCGCCTCGGGATCCGCGGGCGCGTCGAGCACGACGAGCACCTCGGCGACGGTGGCGCCGACGACGCCCTCGAGCCCCACCTGCACGTCGTTCCACTGGTCGGCGACGAGGATCCGCGCCTCGCCCAGGCCCCGTGCGGTCGCGAGGGAGCCGTGCTGGTCGCGCGGGGCGTGCTCGGAGAGCCGGCTGCCGTCCTCGAGCACCAGATCGAGCGCCAGATGGGTCGCGCCCCAGGTCAGGGACTCGTCGAGGGCGGGGTGCACGAACCAGCGCAGCACCTCGCCGGGCGCGATGGTGCGGCCGACGAGGGCGTCGGCGCCGGACTCGGCCGGCAGCGTCTGCTCGGTGCGCGATCCCGCCTCCCCGGTGCAGCGCAGGGCCGACGGGACGGTGCCCGGTGCGAGCTCGCGGGCATGCGGGGAGCCGACGGGGGCGTCGTGGTCCGGGGTGAGGATCATGCACGCGAGCGTACCGATCGCAGGGCCCGGTCCGAGCGAGGCGGACACGGGCCGGGACGACGGCCGGGCCGGGCCGCGCCCCGAGCCGCCTCGCAGGGGCGGAGCCCGGAGACCGTGGAGAGCTCCCGTACGAGGAGGGCGTCATGCGGGAGCCCGTCGGGTGGGGAGCACTCCCCATCGCGCCCGCCTCCCGGATGGGGAATACTCGCTCCCACCACCCCTTCAGACCTCAGGAGACGAGATGGTCCACGCCCAGCCCCTTCCGGGCTCGCCGCAGCCCGCGCCCGGCGGCCGCCCGAAGCGTCCGATGTGGCACTGGCTGGTCCTGGCCGGCGTCGCCGCGCTGGGGCTGCTCGTGGTGGGCGTGATGGCGGTGATCATCGTGGTGCAGCTGCTGGGCCGCGGGAACCCGCAGACCACGCTCGAGGACTTCTACGACTCGCTGGCCACGACCGACTGCGAGCTGTTCATGGACTCGACCACCGAGGAGTTCCGCACGGGGACGGGGCTGACCAGCTGCGAGATCTTCGAGTCCGAGCTCGGCCAGGTCAGCGCCGTGGACTACGAGGTCGACGACCGCATCAACCGTCAGGGGTATGCGATCTTCGAGGTCACCGAGACCTACTCCGTCGAGGGGCAGCAGGTCGAGGTGCCGCTGCGCTACTACGTGCGTCGCATCGACGGGCAGTGGGACCTCGACGGCATCGAGCTGCTCGAGGAGGGCGCCGAGCCCATCACCTGACCCTCCCCGACCGCTCAGCCCCGACGGGGCTCGCGCAGCGAGGGGTCGCGATGACTGCGGCACCGCGCCCGGTACGACTCCCCGGCGCCCACCTGCGCGGCGGTCGGGCGCAGCGCGTCGGCGCCGTCCTGGAGCAGGCGGATGTGGAAGGCGGCGTCGGCCCCGCACACGGTGCAGACGGCCGTGAGCTTGACGACCTCCTCGGCGCGCGCCATCAGCTCGGGCATCGGGGTGAAGGGCTCGCCGTCGTAGGTCAGGCACAGTCCGGCGACGGCGACGTCGCAGCCGGTGCCCAGCAGCTCCTCGAGCACTGTCGGCAGCGTGGGGCCGAAGAACTGGGCCTCGTCGAGCGCGAGCAGCTCGGGCGGGCCCTCGGCGAGGTCGCGGAGCGCCAGCAGCTCGGCGGGATCCTCGAGCATCCGGGCCGGGACGCTGCGGCCGAGGTGCGTGCTCAGCAGGTCCGGGCCGCCGCGGTCGTCCAGTCGATGCCCGACCACCTCGACGCGTCGGCCGGCGAGCCGGGCCCGGTGCGCGCGACGCAGCAGCTCCTCGGTCTTGCCCGCGAACATCGGGCCCGCGATCACCTGCAGTCGTCCTGCCTCAGCTCGGCGCATGGGACCACGGTACGGCGGGCGGACCGGCGGCGCACCGGGCACGGCGCGCCGGTCGTACAGTGCAGGGATGAGCACCCGGCGCCCCTCCCCCCTCGGCGGCCGTCGGCCCACCCGGGCCGAGCTGGCCGACTTCGCGACCCCGGATCCCGAGGCGATCGACGACGTGCTGCCCGATCCTGCGCGGGGCGAGGAGCTGCGTCTGCTGATCGTGGGCATCAACCCGGGGCTGTGGACCGCCGCGGTCAACGCCCCCTTCGCCCGGCCGGGGAACCGGTTCTGGCCCTCCCTGCACCGGGCCGGCCTCACCTCCCGTCCCGTCGACGCCTCGCGCGGGCTGGATCCGGAGGACGAGCAGGATCTCCACGAGCGCGGCATCGGGATCACGAACCTGCTGGGGCGGGCGACGGTGCGGGCCGACGAGCTCGGCCGCGAGGAGCTGCGCGGGGCCGGCCGTGATCTCGTGGAGCGAGTGGCGGCCCTGCGTCCGAGGACCGTCGCGATCGCGGGCATCACCGCCTTCCGCACCGCCTACGACCTGCCGAAGGCGCAGCTGGGACGCCAGGACCCCTCGACCGTCCCGGGCTGGCCGCCCGAGGTGGACCTGCACGTGGTGCCCCAGCCCAGCGGGCTGAACGCCCATGCCTCGATCGCCTCCCTCGCCGAGGACTGGCGGGCTGTGGCCCGCAGCGCGGGTGTCCGCCACGTGGACGGGAGCTGACCGGCGACTGACAGGGACGGGGGCACCGGACGAATCCGCTGGTCGCGCCCCGGCCCCCTGCTCCGCGATGTCCTAGAGTGCCGGGAGGGCCGGCGCCTGCGCCGGGACACGTCGACCCCGGAGGAGATCACGGTGAGCCGCACCGAGCGACCCGACCACCCCGATGACCACAAGCGCTTCTCGCTCGGCGAGGACTGGATCGCCACGCTCGTGGGACTCGTCCTGTTCACCGCCTGCATGGTCGGGCTGATCTCCCCGGAGCTGATCCCGTGAGCGCGACCGGGACCACCGGCTCCGACGCCGGGACCGCGACCGCTCCCGGGGCCTCCTCCCCCGCCCCGACGCCGCGCGCCGCGGTCGGGTGGACCCTCGCAGGTCTCGTGATCGTGCTGGCCCTGGCCTGGCTGGTGTCGGTGCTCACCGACCTGGTCCCCGCGCTCACCGAGGGCACGGGCGTCGGCCGGGTCGCCGAGTCGATCGAGTACCCGGTCTACGCGATCGCGCTCGGCTTCCTCGGCAACGCCGTGCTGTCCCTGACCGGGGTGCGCCGGCGCATGGCCGCGGCCTTCCGCACCGAGCTGTTCATCAAGGTGGGGCTGGTGCTGCTCGGCGCCACGGTCAACTTCGCCGTCGTGGTGCGCGCGGCCGGCCCCGCGGTGCTCCAGGCGATCCTGCTGATCACCGTGGTCTTCGCCTTCACCTGGTGGTTCGCCGGACTGCTGGGGCTGGACGACAAGCTGCGGGCGCTGCTCGCCACCGCCCTGTCGATCTGCGGCGTCTCGGCCGCGGTCGCCGCGGCCGGCGCCGTGGAGGCGAGGAAGGAGCAGCTCGCCTACACCGCGACCCTCGTGATCGTCTTCGCGGTGCCCTCGATCTTCCTGCTCCCCTGGCTCGCCGGGCTCCTGGGACTCTCCCCCGCGGTGACCGGGGCCTGGATCGGCGGCAACATCGACACCACCGCCGCGGTGACGGCCGCCGGCGCGGTCGCCGGCGAGCAGCCGCTGCAGATCGCCTCGATCGTCAAGGTCACCCAGAACGCGCTGCTGGGCATCGTCGCGGTGCTGCTGACGCTGTACTTCTCCTTCAAGGTCGCCCCCGGGGCGGGGAAGGCCGAGGCGGGCAGCGGCACGCGCCGCGTCGGGGACCGCCGCTCGCTCGCGATGCTCTGGGAGCGGTTCCCGAAGTTCGTGCTCGGCTTCCTGCTCGCCTCGGTGGTGGCGACGGTGCTCGCCGAATCGCTCCCGGAGGCGGCGCTCGAGCCGCGGCTCGACGCCGCCAAGGAGCTGCAGACCTGGGCCCTGACCCTGGCCTTCGTCTCGATCGGCCTCGAGTTCAACGCCTCGAGCATCCGGGAGTCCGGATGGAAGCCGATCGTCGTCTTCGCGGCGGCCACGGTCGTGAACCTGGTCGTCGGCCTCGGCCTCGCCCTGCTGCTGTTCCGCGGCTTCACCTTCTGAGCGGCGAACGCGCGCGACTACGGTGAGGCCCATGCCCTCCCGCGCCGCCGGCCCGCACGACGCCGCCTCCCGCTGGTCCGCCGCGGTCGTCGGCGCACGCCCGGCCCGTCGTCGGGTCCTGCCGCGCCACGAGGCGGGCGACGTCGAGGTCCCGTACACGATCCTCGCCGGGCGCGAGGTCATCGAGACGGACACCTACTGGGCCGAGCACTCCCATCCCACGCACGAGCTGCTGTGGAACGAGCACGGCGCCTCGACCGCCCGGGTGGGCGCCCGCGTCCACACGATCTCCCCGGGGGTGGGGCTGTGGGTCCCGGCGGGGGTCCCGCACAGCGGCTTCACCCCGGCAGGCGTGCGACACCTGGCGGCCCAGTTCTCCATCATCCGGATGCGGCCTCCCGCGCACGAGGCGGTCGCGGTGGAGATCACCCCGCTGCTGCAGCTGCTGCTGGAGCGCTCCCTCGCCGACGGTCTCGCCCCGCGCTCGCGCGAGCTGACCGACGCGATGATCCTCGACCTCCTCGCGCCCTCGCCGCGGGAGCTGCCGCTGACCGTGCCCGACCATCCCCTCCTCGCCCCGGTCGTCGAGGCGCTCACCGCCGATCCCGCCGACCCGACGACGCTGGAGGAGTGGGCCCGCCGGCTCGGAGTGAGCTCGCGCACACTCACCCGCGCCTTCGAGGCGAGCACGGGGAGGGGCTTCCGCGCCTGGGCCGCGACCGCGCGGGCGCAGCGGGCCGTCGCCCTGCTCGCCGCCGGGCTGCGGATCGAGGACGTCGCCGCGCAGGTCGGCTACAGCTCGGCGAGCGCCTTCACCGCGGCGTTCCGGCGGGTCACGGGCATGACGCCGAGCATCTATCGGGGCGCCGGCCTCGCTCCCGCACCCGCCGTGCCGCCGCCCGCTCCCGCCGCGTCGGCACCCTGAGCGCGCCGACGACCGCCGCCCGGCACTCCCCCTCCGTCGCCGGCCGCGCACGGCCGGTCCGTCCGTTCCGCGACACCGGCTGTCGTCTGCCCATGATTGCGGACACCACCGCCTCGGCCGTAACTTCGGTGAGGCAATCCTAAGTTCGCATCGTGGCGGCCGCGCCGACCCCTCCCGGGTCGTCCGGCCGCCGTCCCGTGCGCGGGTCCTCCTGCGCCGGCCCGTCCCGAGAGGTCTCCCATGACCCGCCTGTCCCGCCGCGCCCTCGTCGGCTCCGCCGCCCTCGCCGCCGTCCTGGCCGCCTGCTCCTCCGAGGGCTCCTCCGCTCCGGGATCGGGCGGCTCGGACGGCGGGACCGGAGGCGGGGGCCCGACCACGATCGAGCACGCCTTCGGCACCACCGAGATCCCCGAGCAGATCGACGTGGTCACCACCGTCGCCTGGGCGAACCACGAGGTCCCGCTCGCGCTCGGCGTGGTGCCCGCCGGCATGGCCGCGGCGAACTTCGGCGATGACGACTCCGACGGCATGCTCCCCTGGGTCGAGGCGAAGCTCGAGGAGCTCGGTGCCGAGCCGCCGGTGCTCTTCGACGAGTCCGACGGCATCGACTTCGAGGGCGTGGCGGACACGGCGCCCAGCGTGATCCTCGCGGCGTACTCCGGTCTGACGCAGGAGGACTACGACAACCTCACCGAGATCGCCCCCACGATCCCGTTCCCCGAGGTCGCCTGGGGCACCTCCTGGCGGGACATGATCACCGCCAACGCGAGCGGGATGGGCCGCGCCGAGGACGGCGCGGCGCTGATCGAGGAGCTCGAGGGCGAGATCGAGGAGGCCGTGGCGAAGCATCCGGCGATCGCGGGGAAGTCGGTCATGTTCCTCACCCATGTCGACACCACCGACCTCTCGACGGTCAACTTCTACACCGCCCACGACACCCGCACGATGTTCTTCGAGGACCTCGGGATGACGATCGCGAAGAGCGTGCAGGACGCCTCCGCCCAGACGGAGGAGTTCTCCTCCTCCGTCAGCGCCGAGCAGGCCGACGTCTTCGACGACGTCGAGATCATCGTGACCTACGGCGACGAGTCCCTCGTCGAGGCGCTCAAGGGCGATCCGCTGCTCTCGCAGATGCCGGCGGTGGCGAACGGGGCCGTGGTGCACCTGCCCGGCGACAGCCCGCTGGGCACGGCCGCGAACCCCACCCCGCTCGCGATCTCGTACATCCTCGAGGACTACCTCGTGGAGCTCGAGCGCGCGGCGAACGCCTCCGCCTGAACCACCTCCGCGAGGACGCCCGCCGCCCCATGACCACCACCGTCCCCGTCGCGCC
>NHCFJ02800__coassemble_1795_pt1 | contig 14622 bp, 10 predicted proteins | sample NHCFJ02800__metabat2_low_PE_015 | metagenome-assembled genome bin NHCFJ02800
CGCGGCGCGAGGCCTTCGCCGCCCTCGTCGGCGCGGAGCCGGAGCTCCTCGACGACGGCATCGCGATGCTCCGCGACCACGCTCTCGACGCGGCGGTGGTGACGCCCCCGAACGATCAGCACGCCCCCTACGCGATCGAGGCGATGCGCCGCGGTCTCCCGCTGCTGCTCGAGAAGCCGGTCGCCACGACCCTCGAGGACCTCGCCGCGCTGTGGCAGGCCGAGCAGGCCCGGCCGGGCGGGCGCACCGTGGTCGGGTTCGTGCTGCGCTACACGCCCTTCTACTCGCGGGTGCGCGAGATCGTCCGCTCGGGCCGCCTCGGCGAGATCCTCGCCGTCCAGGCCGACGAGAACCTCGGCACCGGGCTGACCATGGTCCAGTACCAGGGCTGGCGCCAGGACGTCACCCGCTCGGGCGGCTGGATGCTCGAGAAGTGCTGCCACGACCTCGACGTGCTCGGGTACCTGCTGGACTCCCGTCCCGTCCGCATCCACTCGATGGCCTCCGCGCTCGCGTTCCGCCCGCGCCCCGAGTCCGAGCAGCTGCCCCGCTTCCGCCCCTCGGCGGGCACCGGGGAGATCGACTACGGGGATGCGACCGCGAAGGAGGTGCTGCGCGAGAAGGTGCAGCACTCGCCCTACGCCCCCTCGGGACTGCCCGACCGCCAGGTGGCGACGCTCGAGTTCGCCTCCGGCACGCTCGCGACCTTCACCGCGGTGATGGCGCAGCCGCGCACCACGCGCCGGCTGCGGATCTTCGGCACCGAGGGACTGCTCGAGGGGGACATCGGCGAGCGCCGCATCGACCTCTCGTTCCCCGATCCGGCCGGCAGCGCCGAGGTCACCCGGGAGCACGAGGACATCGAGGTCGGCGACAGCGGCCACCAGGGCGGCGACGAGGTGCTCGGGGAGCTGTTCTGGCATCTCGCCGCCGGCGAGGACCGCGTGCCGCGGGCCGGTCTCGCGGACGGCATCGACGCGGTGCTGTGCGCCCTGGCCCTGCAGGAGTCCGCCCGCACCGGTCAGGGCATCGACCTCGCCCCGCTGCGGGAGCAGGTGTTCGGGACGAGCGCCGTGACGAGCACGGAGCCGGCGACGTGACGGCCACGCGCCCCGCCCCGGCCGACGAGGCCGTCCGGGCCAGAGCACCGATCAGCCGTCGGCGCCGGCTGCGGCGGGGCCTCGCCTCGAGCTGGCAGCTCTACCTCCTGGCCGCCCCTGCGCTGATCTTCTTCCTGATCTTCAACTACGTGCCGATGTACGGCGTGCAGATCGCGTTCAAGGACTTCATCGCCAACCGCGGGATCACCGGCAGCCCCTGGGTCGGGTTCGAGAACTTCGAGCGGTTCTTCGGCTCCTTCTACTTCTGGCGCCTGCTCAAGAACACCCTCGCGCTGAGTCTCTACCAGCTGCTCCTGTTCCCGCTGCCGATCATCCTCGCGCTCGCCCTGAACGAGCTGCGCAGCAAGCTCTTCACGCGGTTCTCCCAGACCCTCACCTACGCGCCGCACTTCGTCTCGACCGTGGTCGTCGTCGGCATGCTGTTCGCGTTCCTGGACCCGAACACCGGGCTGGTCAACCACGTGCTGGGGCTCGTGGGCCTCGACCCGATCCAGTTCATGCAGGAGCCGGGCTGGTTCCGGCACCTCTACGTGTGGTCCGGCGTGTGGCAGTCGCTGGGCTGGGGCACGATCATCTACCTCGCCGCGCTCGCGGGCGTGAACCCCGAGCTGCACCAGGCCGCGGAGGTCGACGGCGCGAACCGGCTGCAGCGGATCCGCCACGTGAACGTCCCCGCGATCATGCCCACGATCGTCATCCTGTTCATCCTCGACTTCGGAAGCTTCATGTCCGTCGGCTTCGAGAAGGTCCTGCTGATGAACAACAACCTCAACGCGTCCACCTCGGACATCATCCAGACCTTCGTCTACGAGGCGGGCCTGCTCCAGGGCCAGTACAGCTATGCGGCGGCCGTCGGCCTGTTCGACTCGGTCATCAACATCGCCCTGCTGATCACCGTGAACCAGCTGGCCCGCAAGTACTCCGAGAACAGTCTGTGGTGATCCCATGACGACGACGACCCCTGCGCGCCGCACCGACGGCGAGGACCGCCTGGACGGCTCGACCGTCATCCACAAGGCGGTCGGCAGCCAGGACGACAAGTGGTTCGACCGGCTCAACACGGCCTTCGTGGTGCTGGTGGTGCTGGTGATCGGGTACCCGCTGTGGTTCGTGGTCATCGCCTCGATCTCCGACCCCCAGGCGGTCCAGTCCGGGAGGGTCTGGCTGTGGCCGGTGGAGGTCACGCTGGACGGCTACGAGCGAGTGTTCGGCCACGGCGCGATCTGGACCGGCTACCGCAACTCGCTGGTCTACACGGTCGTGGGCGTCGCGGTGCACCTCGCCCTGGTGCTGCCGTGCGCCTATGCGCTCTCGCGCCGCCACATGGCCGGACGCACGGCCGTGACCTGGTACATCCTGTTCACGATGCTGTTCTCCGGCGGCATCATCCCCACCTACCTGCTGGTGCGGAACCTCGGCATCCTCGACACGATGTGGGCGGTGATCCTGCCCGGCGCGGCCGGGGCGTGGTCGATCCTCGTCGCCCGCGCCTTCTTCACCCAGACCGTGCCCGAGGAGCTCGGCGAGGCCGCGAAGGTCGACGGCGCGAGCGATCTGCAGACCTTCCTCAGGATCGCGCTGCCGCTGTCGCTGCCGATCATCGTCACCCTGGGCCTGTTCCACGGCGTCGGGCTGTGGAACGAGTACTTCAAGGCGCTGATCTACCTCAGCGACCGCGACAAGTTCCCGCTCCAGCTGGTTCTGCGCGAGCTGCTGATCGTCTCCCAGGACCCGTCGGCCGGAGGCGGGGGCGGCACGGCGGGCGCCGACGGCGATGCCGGCTCGATCGTCGAGCAGGTGCGCCTGGCCGCCCTCATCAAGTACGCGGTGATGATCGTGGCCTCGCTGCCGCTGCTGATCGTCTACCCCTTCCTGCAGCGCTTCTTCACCCAGGGCGTGCTGATCGGCTCGGTGAAGGGATGAGCCCGCGCACAGGGCTGCTCGGCGGCCTCGACGACCTGCTGCACCGGGCGGTGCAGCTGGTGTGGCTGAACCTGTGGTGGGCGCTGTACACGCTGCGGGGCGGGATCGTGCTGGGCATCGGCCCCGCCACCGTCGGCGCGCATGCCGTGGCGAGCGCCTGGGCGCGCGGGGAGCGGGAGGTCGACGTGCCCCGCACGATGGGCGAGAGCTGGCGCCGTCATCGCCGTCCCGCCTCCGCCGCCGGGCTGCTCGCCGCCGCGCTGCTCACCTCGCTGGCGCTGACCTGGTGGTCCTCCCGCGGCCAGGCGCCGATCCCGGCGGCCATCACGCAGGGGCTGGTGCTGCTGGCCGCCGTGCTGCTGGCCACCGCGCTGCCCTATCTGGCCCTCGTGATCCTGCGGACCGCCGACGCCGGCGCGCCCCGGCCCCGCCTCTCGCGGCTGTTCCTCACCGGTCTCGCCCTGGGCATGAGCCGGCCCGTCCTGACGGCGGTGCTGCTCGCGATCTGGCTCGGCTGGCCGCTGCTGCTGCTCGCGGCCGGCTGGCCCGGGCTGCTGCCCGTGCTCGGCGTCGGCGTCCCCGTCGCCGCCTCCGCCTGGTGCCTCGAGCGCGCCCTGCCGCTCGGGGCGTCACCGGCGCCCCACGCTTCCCCGTCCGCCCACGACCTCGACCTCGCATCACCCCCGTCGCACGCTTCCGAGAGGACATCATGACCACGTCACCCTTCACCCGCCGCGCCGTGCTCGCCACCTCCGCCGTCCTCGCCTCCTCCGCGGCGCTGGCCGCCTGCGGCGGAGACTCCGGCGGCGCGGACACCGCCGAGAAGATCGAGAACCCCGACGAGAACATCAACCCCGAGGGCCTGCCGATCGTCGAGGAGCCGGTGACGATCACGCTGATGTCCCGCCGGGCGGCGACCTCCGCCGAGGACTGGAACGAGGTCGGCGCCGCGAAGGAGGCGCAGGCGCGCACGAACATCGAGGTGGACTGGGGCCTGGTCGCCGAGGAGGCGGCGGAGGAGCGTCGCAACCTCCTGCTCACCAGCGGCGACTACCCGGAGGCCTTCTACCGCACGGGCGTGCCGGGCGGCGACCTCGCCAAGTACGGCGAGCAGGGCGTCTTCGTGGCGCTGAACGATCTGATCGACCAGTACATGCCGAACCTCACCGCACGGCTCGAGGAGAGCCCGGCCCTGCGCACGGGCCTCACCTTCCCCGACGGGAACATCTACTCGCTGCCCGGCATCTACGACCCCGAGACGCTCGGGCTGCGCTACCAGACGAAGCTCTGGGCACGCCAGGACTGGCTGGAGGCGGCCGGGATGTCCGCCCCGGAGACGCTCGAGGAGTACCGCGCCTATCTCGAGGAGGCCAAGAACGCCGAGGACGGCGCGATCCCCCTGGGCGGCAGCGGCATCGGCGGCATCTTCTCGTGCCTCTACGGCACCTTCGGCATCGCCAACCAGGGCACCGATGCCGGCGCCGCGGTGGATCTGGACCCGGAGTCGCAGAAGGTGCGCTACTACCCCGCCAGCGACGGCTACCGGGAGATGCTCGAGTTCCTCCACGGGCTCTACGCCGACGGCCTGATCCAGCAGGACATCTACTCCTCCGACTTCGCCGCCTTCACCGCCGCCGGCACCGAGGGGCTGCTGGGCTCCTGCGCGAACCAGGCCCCCGCCGGCTACTTCGGCGAGGTGGGCAAGTCCTACGTGCCCCTGAAGCCGCTGGTGCGCAGCGCCGGGGACGAGCCGGCCTGGCACGCGGTGCGCTCCGAGCTGTCCTCGATCGGCAACTTCGTCATGACGGACAACTGCGAGCACCCCGTCGAGCTGGCCCGCTGGATGGACTTCTGGTACGGCGAGGAGGGGGCGAAGCTCTTCTTCCTCGGCGTCGAGGGCGAGAGCTACGAGGAGGTCGACGGCCGTGCGGAGCTGCTGCCGGAGGTGGCGGAGGCCGCCTCCATCGACGAGGGGCTCCGCCAGCACGCGCTCTTCCTGGGCGGCTGGTACCCCGGCTGGGCCACCGGGGACTGGTTCCGCGGCGTCGAGACCTCGGAGCAGTCCACCGAGGGCGCGAAGGTCGTCGAGCCGTACGCGCTGAAGGAGGTCTGGCCGGCCTTCACCTTCACCGCGGAGGAGTCGCAGCAGATCACGACGCTCGGCAACGACATCACGAAGTACGCCGAGGAGGCCGTGGCCGCGTTCGTCACCGGCGAGCGGTCGCTCGACGAATGGGACGACCACCTGGCGACCTTCGAGCAGATCGGGCTGCAGGACTACGTCGCGGCGCACCAGACCGCGCACGAGCGACGCTCCTGAGCGCAGCACCGCCCGCGCCGTAGAGTGCGTGCCACCGTACGGTCCGGCCGCCGCGCTGCGGCGGCCGGACCTCGTCCGACCCCCCGAGAGGCAAGAGATGACCCCGAGCGATCAGGGTGCCGGACTCGCCGGCGCCGACACCACGCTGGTGCGGCGCTGGAACCGCAGGACGGTCCTCTCGACGCTCCGCGCGCATCCCGAGGTCACGCTCTCGACCATGGCGAAGCTGACCGGGCTCTCCCGGCCGACGCTCTCGGCGGTGCTCGAGGAGCTCACGGAGCGGGGCCTCGTCCAGGCGCACGCCCCCGCCACCGGGGGCTCCGGGCGTCCGGCACGACGCTACGGCTTCCGCGCCACGGCGGGATACGCCCTCGGCCTGCACTTCTCCCCCGCCCGGGTGCTCGCTCTCGCCACGGACCTCGACGGGCGGATCACCGCCCGCGGGAGCATCGACGTGCCCTCGGGGACCTCGGCACCGGACCGCCTGGAGGCCGCCCGCACGCTCGCGGAGCGGACCGCGGCCCAGGCCGGGCCGGTGTGGGCCGTCGGCGCGGCGACCACCGGGGTCGTGGACCCCGAGGGGCGGGTGCTGCGCTCGAGCCAGATCTCCGGCTGGACCGGGCTCGACCTGGTGGGGACGGTGAGCGGCTGGTTCGGCTGCGCGGCGGTCGCCGGGAACGACGGCACGCTCGCCGCGCTCGGCGAGAAGTGGCAGGGCGTCGCCCGCTACGCCGACGACGTGGCGCTCATCCTCTCGGGACATCCGAGCGGCCAGGGCATGGTGCTCGACGGCCGCGCCCATCACGGGCGCTCGGGCGCCGCGGGCGAGCTGGGCAGGCTGCTGCACGACCAGACCTGGAACGCCGCCGCCGTGCTCGACGAGGTGGGGCGCACGGCGGAGGACGTGTTCCGCTGCGCCGCCGACGGCGAGGAGGAGGCGGGACGCCTCGCCGCCCATCTCGCGCATCACACGGCGCGGGCGGCGTCCGTGCTGGTCTCGGTCCTGGATCCGGAGCTGGTCGTGATCGCGGGCGAGCTCACGACGGGCGGCCGACGCTTCGAGGAGGCCGTCCGGGCGCAGCTCGAGACGATGTGCATCAACGTCCCGGCCGTCGCGCTGTCCGTGCTCGGGGACGACGTCGTGCCGCTCGGGGCGGTCCGGATGGCCCTGGACGCGCTCGAGGCGAAGGAGTACGTCCGGGACGCGTAGATCAGCGGGCGGTGCGGATGAGCTCGACGATCCGGTCGGCGTCCGCGCGCAGGGGGTGCTGCGGGGCCGGGGCGTCCGCGCCGTCGGCCGGGGCACCGGCGTCACGGGCATCCGGCAGGGGCGCGGCATAGGCCGCGGAGGTGTGGGCGTCGGCGAGGCGCGCGGCGGCGGCGCGGTCCTCGGCCGTGACCTCGAGCGTCCCCTCCTCGATCTGGTCCAGCAGGTCCTCGACGGCGCGGTGCGGAGGCAGCGCCGGGTCCATCGCCAGATTCTTCGGCGGTCTCCCCCAGGCGCCGGTGAGCCCCAGCCAGCGGATCGCCCACGCCCTCACGTCCAGCTCGTGGGTCAGCTCCGACCAGGCCAGCTCCCCCGCCGCCCGCCGGAGCCGCTCGGACTCCACTCCCGCGGTCCCGCCCGCACCGACCGATCCGGTCCCCTCGTGCAGCGCCGCCCAGCGCTCCTCGCGGGCACGCACGCGCCGCCGGCGGATCGTGAGCACGACGATCGCGGCGGCCGTGGCGAGCAGCACGCCGAGTCCGAGCACGCTCACGGTGCCCCATTCGATGCGCTGCACGGTCTGCGGGGAGGGGCCCTGCTCGTCGGCCTCGTCGGCCTCGGTGGTCCCGGTGGTCTCCTCCTCGCTGCTGGAGGTGTCCTCCTCGCTGCTGGAGGTGTCCTCCTCGTCGTCCGGGGTGCTGGTCGTCGCCTCGGGCGTCTCGGGCGCCTCCTCGGCGGGAGACTCCTCGGTGACCTCGGGGGTGCTCACGCCGTTCGCGGCCGCCGCGGGGGTGGGCTCGAAGCGCACCCAGCCGTGCTCGGGGCCGAACCACACCTCGGGCCAGGCGTGGGCGTTGCGGGCGGTGACCACGTGCTCGTCCCCCTCGGCGTCCCCGGCGGTGAAGCCGATGACCACCCTCGAGGGATAGCCCTGCGCGGTCATCATCAGCGCGAAGGTGGAGGCGAACTGCTCGCAGTAGCCGATCCGGTCCTCGAGGAAGGACTCCAGCGGGTCCTCGCCGGGCGGGGTGCTGACCGTCAGGGAGTAGGCGAAGGAGGTGCTGAAGTAGTCCTGGAAGGCGACCGCGGCGTCGAAGCCGTTCTCGGCCCCGGCCTCGTCCACGAGCTCCTGGGCGAGGTCGGCAGCGACCTGCGGCACCTCCTCCTGGGAGGTGTAGCCGGTCTCGAAGGGCGCACGGACCGAGGCGGGGTCCACGGCACGCAGCTGCTCGGCGGTGGAGACGCGCTGTTCGGAGAGCACGCTGTAGTGCTGGCCGGACAGTCCCGCGGGCACGAATTCGAGCCGCGCCTCGCCGTCGGTGGGCTGCAGGGTGATCGCGCGGCGCAGGTCCGGGCTCGCCGGGTCCACCGCGCGCACGTTCTCCGGCATCGGCAGGCGGTCCCCGCCCAGGCTCTGCAGCTCGATGTCGGTCTCGTCGAGGTCGTCGGCGCTGCCGTGCACGGCGCCGCCGTCCTCGCGCGCATCGGAGAAGGCGGCGACGCCGAGGGAGGGCTCCTCCCCGTCCTCGTCGGCGCGGTAGGCCTCCCCGTCGAAGCGGTTCAGGGTGCGCATGCGCAGGTAGGAGGGGTCCTCGGCGGTGGTGGTGTAGCGGAGCACCTCCGTGTCGGACTGCTCGAGCAGGGAGCGGCGCACGGAGACGTCGTCGTCGATCATCACGGGGCCGAGCTGCGGGGCGTCGGGGTCCTGGAAGCGGTCCAGGACGTCCACGTTCAGGGCGATCCGGGGCGGGACCAGCTGCGGCAGGGCGGGGCCGAGCGCGGGGGCGAGGCCGGCGACGAGCACGACGCACAGCACGGCCGCGCCGAGGGTCCGGCCGGGGGCGGGGACGGGCCCCGCCTGGGGCCGGCGGTCCCCCTCGAGATAGCGCGGGTCGCCGTGGACGGTGCGGGTGGCGAGGATCGCGGCGGCGGCCGCGAGGGGACCGGCGACGTTCCACCAGGGCCCGCCGGTGGGCTGCTGCAGGGCCGGCACCAGCAGCGCCCCGCCGAGCACCAGCGCGGTCGGCGTGTGCCAGCCCAGGTCGAGGTACATCAGGTCCAGCACCAGGGCGAGCAGCGCGGCGATCACCACCACGATCACGGTCGCGTGGGCGCCGAGCACGAGCGGCGGGATGCCGGAGGCGAGCTCGCGCACGCCCCGGCCGATCACCTCGGGCTGTGCGGCGAGCACGGCGAGCGGGCCCTCGGACCAGGGGGCGAGTCCCTGCGCGGTCTCCACCACGAGCAGCAGCACGGCGATCAGCGCCAGCTGCAGCAGCGGCACCAGCATCGGCCGGGGCAGCAGCTGGCGCAGCACCACGCCGCCGAGGACGACGGGGGCGGCGCCGGTGAGGGTCAGCAGGAACCAGGCGGGGCCGTGGAGCAGCTGGGAGACGGGCGCGGCGGCGAGCAGCAGCGCCGCGAGCAGCAGCAGCGCCCGGCCTGTGAGGTGGCCGCCCTCGAGGGAGGGCCTGCCCAGCAGGGGGCTCACCGGGTCTCCTCCTCGGACGTGGTCAGCAGGTCGTCGAGGGTGTCGGCGGAGGTGCCGCGCACGAGGGTCCAGGTGCCGAGGCGGGAGCGGCGCGGAGGTCGTGCCTCGCGCGCGGCGGCGAGCCGTTCGGCGCGCTCGGCGGCGTGATGTTCGTGGGCGCGGCCGAAGTCCTCGCCGTCGGCCGGTCCGATGCGTCGGGCGCGGGAGGGAATCTCGGGCTCCTCCTCGGCCAGCGCCGGGCTGAGCGCGATCGCGGTGCGGCGCGTGGCGCGTCCGGCGAAGCGGTCCAGCTCGAGGCCCGCGAAGGGCTCGCCGAGGTCGGGGCCGAGCGCGATCGCGAGCTCGGCATGTCCGGCGGCGTGGTCCCGGCCGATGCCGTGCTGCTCGTGGTCGTCGAAGTCGACCTCGGCGAGGGCGAGGAGGGAGGCGCGGCGCTCGACGGCGTCGGCCTCGCTCCCCAGCGGCGAGGGGCCGGGCACGCCGCGGCGACGCTGGGTGCGGGTGATCTCGTCGCCCGAGGCGTCCACGATCCGCACCTCCCAGCCGTTCAGGCCCAGCGACTCGAGCACGGTCGCGGCGTGGGAGACGAGCGCGTCCTCGACCTGTCCGGGAAGGCCCTCGCGGCGTGTGGTGTCCAGGACGACGACGGCGCTGTGCCCCGCGGCCGGCTCGTCCTCGCGGGTCATGAGCTGTCCGGTGCGGGCGCTGGCGCGCCAGTGGATGCGGCGGATGTCGTCGCCCGTGGCGTAGGGGCGGGCGATCGGGCCGATCTCCCCCACCCCGGGGGCGGGGGCGGCGGCCAGGGCGCCGCTGTGCGCGATGCCGGTGACGCGCTCCGCGGCGGGGGACATCGCGCCGATCACGGGCAGGCCCGTGATCCTCAGCCCGTCCTCGACGGTGCGGCGCAGGTGGAACAGGCCGAACACGTCGCGGACCAGGACCGTGTACGCGCCGAGCTCGTGCCCGCCCCGTCGCACCACCCGCAGCACGTGCGGCATGCGCGCGTTCAGCGGCAGGTCGCCCTGGCCGCCGAGCTCCGCGGGCAGGTGCTCGCGCACCACGGCGCGGCCGAGCGGCACCTCGACGATCCAGGGGGCACGGGCGGTCTCGAGCATCACGCGGGCGAGGGAGCCGACGGGCACGGCGTCGTCGACGACCCGGCGGCGCACGTCCAGCCCGCGCGAGCAGACGGCGATGCCGATCCCGCCGATGACCAGCAGGATCAGCAGGCCGGCGGCGAGCTGGCGGGCCGGCTCGACGCGGGTGAGGTCGCCGATCAGCCACAGCGCCGCGCAGGCCAGGAGCACGACGACGCCCCGCCCGGTGGGCCGGAGGACCGTGCGCGCCCGGGGCGTCACGACTGCGGGGTGCTGCGCAGCACCTGGTCGAGCAGGTCGCCGGCGCTCGCCCCGCGGCTGAGGGCCTGCGGGGTCAGGTGCAGGCGGTGGCGCCAGACGGGGAAGATGACGTCGGCGACGTCCTGCGGGGCGACGAAGCTGCGCCCTGCGAGCGCCGCGTTCGCCTTCGCCGCGCGGACCAGGTGCACGGCCGCGCGGGGCGAGGCGCCGAGGGTGACCTGGGGGTGGGAGCGGGTCGCCTCGGCCAGTCGCACCACGTACTCGAGGATCACCGGGGAGGCGTAGACGCTGCGCACCGCCCGCACATGGGCGGCGATCTGCTCCGGGCTGGTGCGCCGGCGGACCGCGTCGACCACCTCCCGGTCCCGCTCGCGCACCGGCCCGGACTGGGCGGCGAGCATGCGCGCCTCCGCCGAGGCGACCGGGTAGCCCATGGAGGTCTGGGCGAGGAAGCGGTCGCGCTGCGCCTCGGGGAGCCGGTAGGTGCCCTCCATCTCGACGGGGTTCGCGGTCGCGACGACCATGAACGGCTCGGCGAGCGCGTAGGTGGTGCCGTCGACGCTGACCTGCCGCTCCTCCATCGCCTCGAGCAGGGCGGACTGGGTCTTCGGGGAGGCGCGGTTGATCTCGTCGGCCAGCAGGATCTGCGTGAACACCGCGCCCGGACGGAACTCGAACTGGCCGGTGGCCTGGTTGAAGACGCTCGCGCCGGTGACATCGCCGGGCAGCAGGTCGGGGGTGAACTGGATGCGATGGCGGTCCGCGCCGAGGGTGGCCGCGAGCGACTTGGCGAGCATGGTCTTGCCGACGCCGGGGATGTCCTCGATCAGCAGGTGCCCGCCGGCCAGGAGCACCAGCACCGCGATGCGGGCCACTTCCTCCTTGCCCTCGACGACGGTGGCGATCTCGCTCACCACCGCGGCGGCCTCCTCGGCGATCTCGGCCGCCCCCTCCTCCGACAGCGGGAGCGCCTGCGTGCTGCGCTCCTGGTCAGGGGCCGTTCCGGTGCCGAGCTCGTCCAGGGTCATCTCGGGCTCCTCCGGTGCGCACCCCAGGGGGTGTTCATGAAAAGTTTGCCGGGGTATGAACCCCTCAGGGTCCCCCGGGGCGACGTCGCCTCCTACAGTATGGCGGGTCCGTGCTCGCTTCCGAAGGGTTCCGATGTCTGTCCGCCGCTCGTCCGTCCGGCTCTCCGCCGGGCTCCTCCTCGTCGCCGCGTGCGCGATGGGGCCGGCGACCGCCTTCGCGGACGGGGAGCAGGGGCCGTCCGACGGCGGCGGTGAGCCGCCGCAGTCGGAGTGCGAGGACGGCGCCCCTGCGACGGCGACCGCTGACACCTCGTCCTACGAGGCCATCGGGACCGTGATGATCACGGGCACGTGCTTCGGCGCCCGGTCGGAGGTCACGGTCGACGTCCTCCAGGACGGCGCGGTGGTCGAGAACGTCTCCGGGACCTCGGGGGCCGACGGGACCGTGTCCGTGGAGTTCGCGCCCGAGGCCGGTGGCCAGTACACCGCGGTGCTGAAGTCGGAGACGGCCGAGGCCAACGTCGGCTTCGAGGCGCCCGCGCAGGAGGAGGAGCCCACCGAACCGCCGGAGGACACCGAACCGACTGAGCCGGGCGATGACGAGGAGTCGCCCACGCCGGAGGAGCCGGACGAGGACGACGGCGAGGAGCAGCCGACCCCGCCGGAGGATCCGGCACCGAGCGAGGACGACGGCGACGGGAACGGCTCCGACGGCGACGGCGACGGGTCGGGTTCCGATGAGGAGCCTGGTGACGGCGCCGGCGGTGACGGCGCCGGCGGTGACGGCAACACCGGCGGGAGCGATGGCACCGACGGTGACGGCAGCGCCGACGGCAACGGGAGCGACGGCGCAGACGGCGACGGCAGTGCCGGTGAAGGCAGCGCCGGCGAAGGCGAGGACAGCAGCGCCGGCGGGAACGGTGGTTCCGACGGTTCTGACTCGACAGGTAACGACTCCGCGGGCGACGGTGCCGGCTCCGGCTCGACGGGGAACGATTCCGCGGGCGACGGCTCCGGCTCGGGGAGGGACGGGTCCACAGACGACGGCTCGTCGGGCTCCGCCACGGAGAAGCCGTCCGACTCGGACGGGCCCGCTCCGTCGGCCGGCGGCGATCCCGCGCAGGGCTCGCGCCCCGATCCTCAGCAGCCGCCCGAGCAGCCCGGCTCGGCGACCAACGACTTCCCGGCCGCGACGCCGGGGCCGACCGCGGAGCAGCAGCGGTCCGCGGCTCTCGCCGTGCTGATGACCTCGCTGTTCGCCAACGGTGTCTCCTCCGGGGAGGTCGGCACTTCCCCTGAGGACGCCCGCGACGTGATCGACCCGTCGGCCGAGGCTTCCGAGACCGCCGGTGATGACGCGAGCGGCGAGGGCGCCCGAGGTGACGCGGCCGACGAGGCCGGGGCTGACGCGGCCGGGTCCGGCGAGGCCGACGGCGACGAGCTCGCCGAGACCGGCACCAACGCCCTGATGCCCGCGGTCGTCGCAGGCCTGGCGATCCTCGGAGGCGCCGCCCTCCTCATTCGCCGGCACCGCCTCAGCCGCTGAGCAGCGGTCCTCGGCGGACCGGGTGCGGCGGCGTCAGGCGGTGCCGCGGCGGGTCTGCAGGGCGATGAGCACGCCGATCAGCAGGGCGCCGACGACGAGCGCGAGCCCGCCCACGGCCACGGCGCCGCTGACGCCGAGAAGCGCGCCGAGCCAGGCGATCGTGATCCCGTTGCCGGTGCGCATGCCGCTGCCGATCATCGAGTAGACCCCGACCACGCGGCCGCGCTGGTCCTCCGGGGCGCGCAGCTGCACGAGCGCCTGGCCGATCGCTGTCGCGGCGAGGTTCGCGACCCCGCCGATCACGAGCGCGATCAGCGCGACCGGGTAGCTGGTGGTGGTCGCGACGATGAGGGAGGTCAGCCCGAACAGCACCGCCGCGATCACCGCCCCGCGCACGTCGACCTTCAGGATGCCGGTGGCCTCGAGCAGGAAGCCGCCCACCACTCCTCCGACGCCGTTGGCGAACAGCAGCGCGCCGTAGCCGAGACCGCCCTCCTCGCCGGCCCCGAGCACCTCGGCGAAGTTCGGCATCGCGACCTGCAGCGAGGCGCCGACGCACACGGCGATCAGCCCGGCCAGCGCGATCATGCCCACGAGCACCTTGTCGCCGCCCACCGTGCGCAGCACGCGCGGGGTGTCCAGGATCGAGACCCGCTCCTGGCGCACGAACCCGCTGCGGGAGTGGCCCGTGAACGGGGTGCGCAGCATCAGCAGCGTCATCGGCAGGTAGAAGACGATGTTGGCGAGGATCCCCCACGTCGGCCCCAGGAGCAGCAGCAGGACCGAGCCGACCACCGGCCCGGCCAGCACGCCGAGGGACTTGAAGGTCGCGTTCAGCCGCACGGCGCTCGGCAGCTCCGCGGGCTCGGCGAAGTCGTGCAGCATCAGCTGCTCCGCCGGCCCCCACAGCGCTCCGGCACAGCCGTGCAGCACCAGCAGCACGCAGGCGCTCCACATCTCCAGCGTCCCCGTGAGGAACAGCAGCCCCCAGCTGAGCGACACGAACGCGAACAGGCCCTGGGCGATCTGGATGATGCGCCGGCAGTCGTACTTCTCCGCCAACCCGCCGAACAGCACCGAGAACAGCAGGAACGGCAGCCAGTGGCTGATCACCTGGAAGCCCACCAGCCACGGGGACTGGAACACCTCCCACAGCACCCAGTAGGTGATGACGTGCTCGATGTTGTCGCCCATCATCGACAGGCCGGCGGTCATCAGATAGGGGCGGGAGTGGCGGTCGCGGAGCGGGCCGAAGCGGCGCAGGGTGGGCGTGGACGTGGGGATCGGCCTTCTTCGGGAGCGGGGCGGTGCGACCCGTGCGCGATCGGCGCAGGTCAGAGGAGCGGTGAGGGTGTCAGCCTATGGTCGGCCCGCGGCGTGGGGACAGGGCGGCCCGGCAGGAGAGACGTCGCGGGCGGCGCCACGACGCTCGGGCCCGAGATAACTCTTGAGGTGGTCCCCGACGGCCGACCATCCAACTTTAAGAGTTTTCCTTGGATTCTCGGTCCGCGCTCATGCGCGTTCGTCCCGTCGGCCGACGGTGCGGAAGCCGCCGTTGCCCATCGACGAGTCGGGGGTGTTCTGGGAGCGGGCCGAGTTGCGGTAGCGGTTGCAGTACGAGAGGTGGC
>NHCFJ02800__coassemble_1797_pt1 | contig 14555 bp, 10 predicted proteins | sample NHCFJ02800__metabat2_low_PE_015 | metagenome-assembled genome bin NHCFJ02800
CGATCCTTCCCCCACAGCGGCATGAGCACGGAGAAGGGCTCCGCCTCGCCATGGGTCGGGGCGGCATCGGACGGCGCCGGCGCGGCGCGGTGCGGCTCCGTCACCGGCCGGCCGCCCGGTCGATCGCGCGCACGTCGGCCGCGGCCTCCCCGTCGGCCGAGAGCACGGCCGCGGACGGGCGGGGACCGCGGCGCAGCGCGGCCAGCAGTCCGCGCAGCCCCACCCCGGCCACGTCCCCGCGGTGGCGGACCAGGACCCGCAGCCAGCCGAGGCCGGTGCTCCCGCCGTGCACGACCTTCTCAAGCGGGGTGAAGGAGTCGGTGCGCAGCAGCGCCCACAGGCGGTTGCGCACGTCGTAGTAGAAGCGGCTGCCGGGGCTGGACTGCGCGTTGCCGAAGGCGGCGGTGCGATGCTCCACGACGGAGGCGGGCACCTGCAGGCCGCGGCCGTGACGCAGCAGTCGCCCGGTGTGCTCGAAGTCGTCGGACCAGATGAAGTAGTCCGCATGCGGCAGGCCGAGGCGGCGCACGTCCTGGCCGTTCAGCAGCGCGGAGACGTAGCTGGCGGTGCGGATGGGCCGACCGCCCGCCCGGGCGGCGTCGCGCTTCTCGCGCGCGCTCGCGCCGAGCCGGGTGCGCTGGGTGTTCATGGGGTGGTCGCGCCCGTCGGTCCACACGGCGCGGGAGCTGAGCACGCTCAGCCGCACAGGGGAGAGGGACAGCGCCTCGAGCAGGGCGGACAGGGCACCGGGCCGCGGCACCGTGTCGTCGTCCATCAGCCACACCCAGTCGGCGTCGTGGCGCACGAGGGCGCGGGCGATCCCGGCGGCGAAGCCGCCCGCGCCGCCGACGTTGCGGTGGAGGTGGACGACGTCGGCGCCGAGCGGGTGCTCGTCGGCGACGGCGCCGCTCGCGTCGGTGGAGGCGTTGTCGATGATGACGACCGCGTCGGGGCGGCGCTCCTGCGCGGCGAGGCCGTCCAGGCACTGCTGGAGCAGCTGCTCCCGGTTGTAGGTCACGACCACCGCGACCACGCGCTCGTCGCGGGCCCCCGGGTGGGCGCCCGACGCCGCGGGGACGGTCTCTCCGGCCGACGGACGGCTCCGGTCCTCGGGTGCGGTGCTGGTCACTGCGCCTCCTGCTGGTGGTCTGTGCCGCCTGAGCGGCGCCTCCACAGTGTACGGAGGTGCATGCCGTGCTCGGTTGCCGCTCGGGAACGGAGGTGTGAAGGTTCTCGGGAGGTTCTCCGAAACGTTGATGCCTGCTTCGTGCTCCGGGGGCGCGGCGGCCGCCCCGCCCGCTACTCTGACGAGCGCCGCAGACCCGGATCTCCCCACCGAGCGCACTCCCCCACGCCCGGATCCGGACTGCCGCGAGCCGCCGGGTCGCAGTGTCCCGGCCGGGAAGGAGACCGCTGTGAGCGATCAGCAGCCGCCCCGCTCCCCGCGCCCGGGCGGGCCCCGCCGCCCCAGCGGGCACCGGGCGCGCGCCGGAGGCAGCGCGCGGCCCGTGCCGCGCCGCGCCGAGAGCCGTCCCGCCGCCCGGCCCGAGAGCCAGGGTGCGGGCCCAGCGCCCACGCGCCCGCTGCCTCGGGTGGACGCCGATCAGGGAGCGCGCCCCCGCGGCCTCGGCGCGGAGGGCGACCTCGCGCGCGCCGAGGCGTGGGGCGAGGCGCCCGAGCCGCTGCCGGGCGGCGACGGCCCCGCCGGCGCTCCCCGCACCGGGCGCCGGCGCTCCCGCGTCCCGCGGCCGGCACGGCTCGGCGCGACCCTCGCCGTGCTGCTGCTGGTGATCGTGCTGGGCTGGGGCGCGGGCCTCACCCTGTGGGCGAACAGCCGGATCGAGCACGTGGACGCGCTCTCCGGCGCCGAGGACACTCCCGGGACCACCTATCTCATCGCCGGCTCGGACCGGCGCGACGGGGACACGGTGGGCGACGACGGCACCGAGGGCGCCCGGACCGACACGATCATGCTCCTGCACAAGGCGCCGGGCGGGAAGAGCTACCTGATCTCCCTGCCCCGCGACACCCTCGTGGACATCCCCGGCCACGGCGGCTACAAGCTCAACGCCGCCTACTCCTTCGGCGGCGCACCGCTGCTGGTGGAGACCGTGGAGGAGTTCTCCGGGCTGACCGTCGACCACTACGTCGAGATCGGCTTCGACGGCGTCTCGGAGGTGGTGGACGCCGTGGGCCACGTGAACCTGTGCATCGACCAGGACGTGGACGACGAGAAGTCCGGGCTGAAGATGACCGAGGGCTGCCACGACGTGGAGGGCGAGCAGGCCCTCGCCTTCGTGCGCGCCCGCTACTTCGATCCGACCGCCGACATCGGCCGCCAGGCCCGGCAGCAGCAGTTCGTCTCCGCGCTGATGGACCGGGCGACCTCCCCCGCGGTGCTGCTGAACCCGATCGCGCAGGTGCGCCTGGCGGGTGCGGGCTCCGGCGCGCTGGTCACGAGCGAGGGCACCGGGATCGTGGACGTGGGACGGATGGCGCTGACCGCGCGCTCCGCCATGGGCTCGGGCTCCCTCTCGATCCCGATCGAGGACCCCGAGTACCAGACCAACAACTCCGGGGTCGCGATCCTCACGGATGAGGACGACATCGCGGAGTTCTTCGCCTCCGTGGCCGACGGCACCGCGGAGCCGTCGACGGAGGACCCGACCACGGAGGGATGAACGTGCACACGGGAGCCGACGCGGGGCGGCCCTCCCCCGCCGCGATCGACGAGCTGCTGCGGCACGCGTGCCTGGACCTCGACCGGGACCGCCGGGCGGACCCGGCGCGGGCCGCGGCCCTGCTGGAGGCCGAGCCCGCGCTCGCGGGAGCGGGGCTCGCCGCGGCGGCCGCCGCGGGCGATCTGCTCTCCGTCCGTCGTCTGCTCGTCACGGACCCCTCCGCGGCGACCCGTGCGGACGGCCCCTTCGGCTGGCCGCCGCTGATGCACCTCACCTACTCGCGGCTCGCCGGGACGCTGCCCGCCACCGCGGACCTCCCGGCCCGTCCCTCCGACCCGCTGGGCACCGCGCGGATGCTCCTGGACGCCGGGGCGGATCCGGACTCCGGCGTGCTCCACGACGGGCTCCCCTCCCCGTACACGGCGCTCACCGGCGTGTTCGGCGGCGGCGAACAGGGGGAGGTCCCGCACCCGCAGGAGCTCGAGCTGGCCTCTGTGCTGCTGGAGGCCGGCGCCGACGCGAACGACTCCCAGACGCTCTACGACCGCGGACTCGGGGACTCGCGCGGACCGCGGGACGACACCGAATTCCTCGAGCTGCTGCTGAAGGCCGGACTGGGCCGCGGGGACGGCGGCCCCTGGCACCGACGGCTGGCCCCCGACCATCCCACTCCCCCGCAGCTGCTCGCCGAGGCCCTCCAGCACGCCGCCCACCACGACCTGGCCCGCCGCGCACGGCTCCTGCTCGCCGCAGGCGCCGTCCCGGACCTGGGCGGCACCCATCCCCTGCACGGCGGGCGCAGCCCCTACGAGGAGGCGGTGCTGCACGGCGCCGAGCAGGTGGCGGCGATGCTCGCCGCGCACGGCGCCGACATCTCCGGCCCCGATGCGACCGCTCGCCTGATCGGTGCGCTGCTGCGCGCCGGCGAGCTCGACCCGGCGGAGGAGACTCGTCTGCGGGCGGAGTCCGCCGCGGCCTCCCTGCCGTCGACGCATCCCGATCTCGTGGCGCGCGCCGCCGCGCTCGGACGACCGCAGGCGGTCCTGCGCTGTCTCGCAGCGGGCTTCCCCGTCGACGCGCGGACGCCCGAGGGGATCACGGCGCTGCACGAGGCCGCGGTGCGCGGCGACGGGGCGAGCGCCGAGGCGCTGCTGTCCCGGGGCGCGGACCCGACGCTCGCCGATCCGGTCCATCGCGCCTCGCCGGCGGGCTGGGCGGCCCATGCCGGCCACGCGGACCTCGCCGCACGGCTCGCGGACGCCGCACGGCGGGAGCGCTGAGGCGCTGCTCCGCGCGCCTCAGCGGACCGGACGCCGGACGAGGCACGGTCGCCGGAGGATCACGGTCCGGTCACGCCACATGAAACGCTGGACATGGAACGGTGATCCATGTGCATATTCGTGCGGACACGACACGCAAGGGAGCGACACGTGCACGCCGACGAACCGTCCACATCCCCCCTGCCCACCCGACGACCTCGACCGCGCCACACCATCGCGGCGCTCGCGGCCCTGGTCCTTCTCCTGGCCGTGCTGCCGGGCCGGATGGCGGCGGCCGCACCTCCGGACGGCTCCGTGCGGACCTTCGAGTCCGACGAGGTCGGGTCGGTGCCGGCCGACTGCAGCGCACTCGAGGGGACCGACCCCGCGACGGTGAGCGACGAGCTCGCGCACGAGTCAGAGCGCTCCCTCCGCGTCCGTGACGAGAGCGCCGAGGCGGCGACGGGCCTGCTGTGCGCGGCGCCGCCCCAGCAGGGCGCCTATCTCTCCTTCCAGGTCCACCCCCGCTCGCTCGAGGGGTTCACCGTCGACCTGGTGGGCGAGTCCCTGCGCCCGACGGGCCATCCGGCCAATGCGCTGTTCCGTCTCACGGTGCGCTCCGACGGAAGCATCGAATGGTACGAGCAGTGGACCGCGACCTGGCGCGAGATGGCGCCGGCCGGCACCGTGGCTCTCGGGACCTGGTCGCAGGTCGAGCTGGCCGTGCCGAGCGACAACGCCGCCGTGCGGGTGAGCGTCGACGGGGAGTATGTGGGGTCGGCAGGCTCCACGATCGGCAACAACTCGGGGCAGTACAACGAGGTGATCTCGCTCGGCGGCTTCGCCGTCTCCACCGGCGCGGACGGCGTCGGCGCGAGCGGCGACGACGTCTTCCTGGACGACGTCGTCCACGGCAGCCCCGACTCGACCCCGCCCGCCGCCGTGGGCACCGCACCGTTCGACATCAGCGGGACCACGACCATCGACGACTCCGGCGAGCAGGTCGGGTTCCCGCTGGGCGGTGTGACCATCCCCGAGGACGACGGCACGACGCGCCTGCTGATCCCGTACTCGGGCCACGAGGACGCCATCGACGAATCAGGGTTCCTGCTCGGGCTCTCGGACGACCTCGGCGCGAGCTGGTCCAGCGGCGAGGACCTGAACCCGATGCCCGACGCCTCGGGCATCACCCTGACCCGGCTGCGCAGCGGCGATCTGATCGCCGTCGACTACAACGCCTTCATGGTGCCGGGCACTGACGAGCGTCAGGCCACCGTGGAGACCGCGGTCTCCGATGACGGCGGGGAGAGCTGGACCCAGCGCACCGGGAGGCTGACGACGCCGGAGCCGATGCGTCCCATCGGGAGCTCCTCGCCCCGGCCGGGCACGGAGCTGGCCGGGTTCGTCCTGCTCCACACCCTCCTGGAGGATCCCGACGGGACGCTGTACATGTCGGCCTACGGGTACTACGAGGATGACGAGAACTATCGCCAGATCCTGCTGGTCTCCCACGACGGCGGGGTGAACTGGTCGGTGGCCGGAACTGTCGCCGTCGCGGATCCCGAGCAGTCCGAGGTCACCGCCTACGACGGGCCGAGCGAGGGCGCGGTCGAACGGCTGGCGGACGGGTCACTGCTGATGGTGATGCGCACCGGCTGGCACCTGCCGATGATCTCGTCGCGCTCGACCGATGACGGCGCCACCTGGAGCGAACCGACGCCGATCGAGGTCGGCCCCGCGGGGCAGGCCCTGGAGAGCGTCCAACCCACGCTGGAGCGCCTCCCCACCGGCGAGCTCCTGCTCATGGCGGGTCGTCCCGGACTGGTCCTGACGGTCTCCGAGAGCGGACTCGGGGACGACTGGAGCGTTCCGGTCGGGGTCGACTACGCGAACTCGGAGAACGGCAGCTTCACCGTGATCGACCCGATGAACGTCGTCGTCGCGGGCGATCGCGGACGTGTGGAGCCGTGGGAGGTGTGGTCGCGCCAGGTCGCGATCGACCCTCCGTGCGACACGACGATCACCGGCGATCATGAGGGACGGCTCACCGCGGGCGCAGGAGGGCTGTGCCTGGTCGACGCCTCCGTCGACGGCCCCATCCGGGTCGCGGACGGCGGCCGTCTCATCATCCAGGACTCGGAGATCACCGGCGCGGTCACATCGACGGGGGCCTCCACCGTATCGATCTGCGGCTCTGTGATCGACGGCCCGGTCACGATCGACGGCACAGAGGGAGGCGTCTCCCTCGGGGACACGACCAGCGGCTGCGATCCCTCCGCGCTCTCGGCACCGCTGCGCATCCAGGGGTCGGCCGGGCCCGTGACGCTGGACCGGTCGACGGTGGACGGGAGGGTCGTGATCTCGGGGAACACGAGCACCCAGAGCACCGTGCTCTCGGGGCTCACCGTCCACGGGGCCCTCACCTGCACGGGCAACGCGGCCACGCCCACGGACGCGGGCGTGCCCCTCGAGGGCACCGGCTCCCGCACGGGCCAGTGCGCGGGCTGACGCGGACCGGGCCCGGCGGCCCGCCCCACACCTCCGACCCGACGAGCTGTCGCGCGCCTCAGCGGAAGAGCATGTCGATGACGATGTTCACGGAGTTCAGCATCGACTGCCCCTTCGAGCGGGAGTAGTCGGTGTAGAGGATGTGCACCGGGCGCTCGGCGACCGTGAGCTTGTGGCGCCCGATCTCCTCGACGATCTCGGAGGCGTGCGCCATCCGGTTCTGCTCGATGGCGATCTGCTCGCACGCCTCCCGGCCCAGCACGCGCAGCCCGTTGTGGGCGTCGGTGAGCTTCACCCCGGAGGTGAGGTTCGTATACCAGACCGCGGCGCGCAGCACCATCCGCTTCAGCAGCCCCGGTCGGGTGCGCGCGTCGAGGAAGCGGGAGCCGAGCACGATGTCGACGCCCTCGGCGTCGCGCTGGGCGATCATCGCCGCCGCGTCGTCGACCTGGTGCTGGCCGTCCGAGTCGAAGGTCACCACCTGCCGCATCGCGGGATCACGCAGGGCGTAGTCGATGCCGGTCTTCAGCGCCGCGCCCTGCCCCATGTTGTAGGGATGGCGCACCACGACGGCGCCGGCCTCGGCGGCGATCCGCGCCGAGTCGTCGAGGCTGCCGTCGTCCACGCAGACCACGAGCGGGTAGCGGGTGCGCAGGTCGCGGATGACGTCGCCGACCACCTGCCCCTCGTTGAACAGGGGCACCACGAACCAGGTGGAGTCGGCACCGGGGGATGCCGGCGATCCGCCCTCGTGCGGCGCGGGCTCGGTCGTGCTCACGGGCTCTCCTCCAGGGGGCCGAACGGGTGATGATCGCCGTCGCGGCGGCGGCGCGGGAGCAGGCTCCCGACCGGCCGATGAGGATACCCTGTCACGGTGGACCGCCCGTGGCGGTCCCCGACGCGCACGCGGTGCCCGCGAGGTGCCTCACGAGGAGGAAATGTGAAGACTGCTGTTGTCGCTCTGGGGAAGATCGGGCTGCCGCTCGCGGTGCAGTTCGCCGATGCCGGTCACGAGGTGGTCGGGGTGGACGTCAACGCCCGCCAGGTCGAGCTGATCAACCAGGCGACCGAGCCGTTCCCGGGCGAGGCCCATCTCCAGGAGAAGCTCTCCGAGCTGGTCCCGGCCGGGCGTCTGCGCGCGACCACCGACTACGCGGAGGCGATCCCGGGCGCGGACGCGATCGTGATCGTGGTGCCGCTGTTCGTGGACGACGCGTCGTGGGAGCCGGACTTCGGATGGATGGACGCGGCGACCGAGTCCCTGGCCCAGCACCTCACCCCGGGCACCCTCGTCTCCTACGAGACGACCCTGCCGGTGGGCACGCTGCGCGGACGGTTCGTGCCGATGATCGAGAAGATCTCCGGCCTCACCGAGGGGAAGGACTTCTTCGCCGTGTTCTCCCCCGAGCGGGTCCTCACGGGGCGCGTGTTCGAGGACCTGCGCAAGTACCCCAAGCTCATCGGCGCGATCGGGGAGGAGAGCACGCGTCGGGCGCGGGAGTTCTACGAGTCCGCGCTGAGCTTCGACGAGCGTCCGGACCTGGCTCGCCCCAACGGGGTGTGGGACCTGGGCTCGCCCGAGGCGTCGGAGCTGGCGAAGCTGGCGGAGACGACGTACCGGGATGTGAACATCGGCCTGGCCAACGAGTTCGCGCTGTTCGCGCAGGACAACGGCATCGACGTGTACAAGGTGATCGAGGCCTCCAACTCGCAGCCCTACTCCCACATCCACCAGCCCGGCATCGCGGTGGGCGGGCACTGCATCCCGGTGTATCCGCGGCTGTACCTGTCCACGGATCCGGCCGCGCAGACCGTCCGCACCGCGCGGACGCTGAACGCGTCGGTGCCGGAGAAGCTGGTGGAGCGGGCCGAGAACCTGCTGGGCTCGCTGGAGGGCGTGAAGGCTGCGGTGCTCGGCGCGTCCTACCGGGCCGGGGTGAAGGAGACCGCGTTCTCGGGCGTGTTCCCGGTGGTGGAGGCGCTGCGTGCCCGGGGCGCGCAGGTCGCGGTGCACGACACGTTCTACGACGACGAGGAGCTGGCCGGGTACGGCTGGGACCCGTATCACGTGGGCGAGGACGCGCAGCTCGTGATCGTCCAGACCAACCATCCCGAGTACAAGGACCTCACCGCCGCGGACGTGCCCGGCGTGAAGCTGATCGTGGACGGCCGCAACATCACCACTGCCGAGAACTGGACCGGCACCCCCCGCCTCGTCCTCGGCGACGGCTCCGCCTCCACCCACCAGCAGGCCGAGGAGGCCTGAGCCGATGGACGGCCTCGACCAGCTGATCGCCCTGGGCCCCGCGCTCGGGGTGGGCAGCCGCACCTTCATCATCCAGCTCGTGCTGGTGCTGGGGATCGTGGTGATCGTGGGCTGGCTGTTCGCCACGCGCGGCGCGAAGCAGCTGGCCGTGCGCCGCCTGCTGGTCATCGCGTTCGGCCTGTTCGCGGTGGTGACGGTGCTCTTCCCCAGCACGCTCACCCGGGTCGCCCATCTCATGGGCGTGGGGCGCGGCGCCGACCTGCTGCTGTACGCGACGGTGCTCGTGCTGCTGGGCTTCCTGGCGCTGCAGGAGGCGCGGACCAAGGCGGCGGAGAAGCGCACCACGGTCCTCGCCCGCCGCCTCGCGCTCGACGAGGCGGAGCAGCCCGGCACGTACCGCGAGCGGGCACTGCGGGACGGATGACCGGCCTCTTCGCACTGCTCCTGACCATCGCGGTCGTCCTCGCGGCGACGTACCTGCCCGGGTACGCCGCCGCGCGGATTCTCCGCGCCTCGCCGCTGCTCGCCCTCGCGCTCGCCCCCGCCCTCGGCGCGGCGGTCGCCGGGGCGAGCGCGGTCGTGGCACCGGCTCTCTCCCTGCGCTGGTCGCTGCTGCCCTTCCTCCTCGGCGCGGCCGTGCTGATCGCCGTGGCGGCGGGACTGCGGCGCCTCGGCGCGGTGCTGCCCGCGACGGTGCTGGACGGTCCGGCGGCCCCGCGGGGCGCGCTGCCGCTGCTGCCGCTGTGGCTCACGGGGGCGGTGGCCGTCGCGGTCGTGCCGATCGCGGTGCGGGCGGGGCGCGTCGACGCCGTCCTCGAGCGCTGGGACGCGCTCTACCACCTCTCCGCGCTCGCCCGGATCCGCGAGACCGGGAACGCCTCGAGCCTCGCCGTCGGTGCGGTCTCCAACAGCGCCGGGACCCCCACCCCGTATCCGGCGGGATTCCACGCCCTGGCCTCCCTGGTGCCCGGGGTCGAGATCCCGGTGATGCTCAACGGCGCCATGCTGGCGCTGGCGGTCGTGCCCTGGGTGCTGGGCACCGCCCTGCTGGCCCGTGCCGCGCTCCCCCGCATCCCCTGGGCCTTCGGGGCCGCCGCGATCGCGGCGGCGCTGATCCCGGCCGCGCCGCTGGACGAGTGGATCCACCTCTCCGCCATCCCGAACGTCGCGGGCGCCGCCGCGATCCCCGGGGTCCTCGCCGCCGCCGTCGCGCTGTGGGGCGCGCTGCTGCCCCGCCTCGGCGGGCGCGGGGACCTTCCCTCCGCGGCCGACGCCCAGGGCGCCTCCGGCACGGGGTCGACGCCCCAGACGGCGCCCGTCCCCCTGCTCCGCGCGCTGATCGCATCCGCGGGCGTCCTGGCCGTCGCGGGCATCGGCCTCGCCCTGCTGCATCCCAACACGGCGGTCACCGTGCTGCTGCTGCTGGTCGCGCTGACGGGGGTCAGCGTCGCGCCGAGCCTGGGCGAGCGCCCCGTGCTGCTGGCCGTGCCGGTCCTCCTGCTCCTGCCCTATCTGGTGATGACGTACTCGCCGCTGGGCGGCCATGTCACGCAGTTCCAGGGCGGCCTGCAGGTCTCGCCGCTCACCGCGCTCGGCGAGATCGTGCTCGGGCTGCACACGGTGTGGCCGATGGCCTTCGGCGTCGTCCTCGCGCTGCTGTGGTGGCCCGGGCTCGTCCGCGCGGCGCGCCACCCCTCCACGCGCTGGCTCGTGGGCGCCTTCGTCGTCATCGCGGTGCTGTACTACGACGCCGCGGTCGACTCGACGGCGAACCTCTCCGCGCTGTACTACCGCGGCCAGGACCGGATCGCGATGACCCTCGCGATGCTCTGCGCGGTGCTGGTGGTGCCGGGGCTGCAGATGCTCGGCGAGGCCCTGCGCGCACGGCGCCCCGCCGCAGCGGGCGGGGCCACGGGCGACGGGACCGGATCCGCCCCCGGTCTCGGTCGGCCGCTGACCGTCGGCCTCGTCCTGCTCGCGGTGCTCGCCGCGGGCACCACGATCCCGGCCCGGCTGGACGACGCCGCCAGGAACCTCGTGGCGGACTACCCCGGCCGGGGCCGCTTCCTGCAGGACGACGAGCGGGCGCTGTTCGAGCACCACGCGCCGCAGATGGACCCCGACGGGGTGATCCTCGCCAGCCCCTACTCGGGGGCGGCGCACATGTACGCGCTCTACGGCCTGAGCGTGCGCCTGCCGGTGCTGGGCATGTCCTACTCCGACGAGGACCGCGACCTGCTGTACGCGGCGGAGATCGCCGACTCCGATCCGGCCGCGTGCGCGCTGCTGCGCGAGCACGACATCCGCTACGTGTACCAGGAGTGGCGCCCCTACCAGCATCACAAGACCTCCGACTCGGTGAACCTGGCCGGCGACGGCCTGGGGGTCGAGCTGTTCCGGACGGACCACTCACGCATGATCGAGGTGACCTGCGATGCCTCCTGAGACGCCCCGACAGGCCGCCCCGCAGCGGGCTGAGGACCCCGAGCCGGCGGAGCCCCCGGGGACGCGTCGGCGCGAGTACGCGCCGATCCTCGACGTCATCCGCGTCGTCGCGATCATCGCCGTGGTCGCGGTCCACGTGATCGCCGATCACGTGAGCCCCGACTCGCCGATCGCGGTGCTGCTGCTGCGCTCCCTGCTCGCCGTCGCCGTCCCCGCCTTCGTCATGATGTCCGGGGCGCTGAACCTCGACCCCGCGGCGATGCGGCACGGCACAGGGGCGTTCCTCGGCCGGCGCCTGCGCCGCCTGGTGCCGGCCACGATCGTGTGGACGGCCGTCTACGTGCTGGCCTCGGTGCTGATCGCTCCCGCGCCGCTGACCGGCGAGGACATCGTGCGCGGCCTGCTGGAGGCCTCGACCTTCCCGCACCTGTACTTCCTGCCGCTGATCATCGGGCTGACCGTGATCACCCCGCCGCTGGTCGGCTATCTCGCGCGGTCCCCGCGCCGGGCCTGGGGCACGGGTGCCCTCGCCGCGGCGTGGGCGAGCGCGGTCATCGCGATCGGGCCGCTCACCGCGGGGCTGATGGACGAGCCGCTCACCCCGGTCCAGCTGGGCGCGCTGACGTACTTCCTGCCCTATGTGGGCTACTACGTGCTCGGGCGCGCGGCCTGGGTCGATCCGCCGCGGCGGCGCGGGACGCTGATCGCCCTGGTCGTGATCGGCGCGGTCATGACGGCGGCGACGGTGCTCGCCTACGCCTCGCCGTGGACCCAGCAGCCCCCGGGCGCGGTGCTGCTGCCGACCTACGTGGCGCCGTCGGTGATGGTCATGGCCCTCGCCTGGGTGATCCTGCTGCTGGCGGCGGGCCGCTCGTGGCGGGTGGGCGAGCGCACGCAGCGGCGGCTGCGCGAGCTCGGCAATGCGACCTTCGGGGTGTTCCTGGCGCACTTCGCGGTGCTGCTGCCCCTGCGGGCGGCGGGATTCCCGCAGGATTCGGCCCTCGGGCTGCTGCTGCTCGTCGTGGTGGTCACCGCCGTGTCCTTCGCCCTCGTGCTCCTGGGGCGGCGCGTGCCGGTGGTGCGCGAGATCCTCTGACCCGGACGCGCCGCGGCGCGCTCCTGCGGCGTCAGCCTCGGCGGCCGGGCGGCAGCGAGCCCAGCACGGCCTCCGCGGCCCGGGCGGCGCAGCCCGCGAGCGAGGCATGGGCGAGGGTCCACTCCCGCAGGTGCTCCGCGCTCGGCCGGTCCTCGCCCGCCAGCGCGCGACCCATCGCCTCGGCGACGTGCTCGGCGTCGTGGTCGCAGGCCCAGCCGAGGCCGTTGTCGCGGATCCGGTCGTGCGCGGCGCCCTCCCCGGCGTGGATGACGGGGGCGCCGCTCGCGGTGGCGGCGTAGATCTTCGTGGGCAGCGCGAACTCGTAGCCCTGGCCGGGCGTGATGGAGGACAGCCCCGCCACGGCGCCGCGCAGCTGGGCGGCGACCTGCGACGGCGGGATCTTGTCGCGGAACTCGATCCCGTCGATGCCCTCGCGGCGCACATTCGCCTCGAGCTCGTCCCGGCCGCTGCCCTCGGAGAAGAACAGCAGGCGCGCCTCGGGGTGCTCGGCGCGCACACGGGCGAAGGCGTCGACGAACACCTCGGCGCCCTGCCACTCGGAGACGGTCCCGGCGTAGACGAAGTACGGGCCGGGCTCGCCGGCGTCGGCGCCCTCCGGGGCGAAGGTGTCGGTGTCGATGCCGTTGCCGACCATGACCAGCTGCGGGCGCGCGCCGACGAGCTCCTCGACCCGGTGCTGCACGCCCGGGGAGATCGTCAGCACCCGGGCGGCCCGGCGCCACACCGTGGTCTCGGCGAGGCGCATGGCGGTGCGCACGAGGGTCGGGACGCCCTCGACGCTGTCGACCGCGTCGGACCACACGTCGGCGGCGTAGAAGGTGTACGGCGTGCGGCGCAGGGCGGCGGCGACCATGCCGACGAGCCCTGTCGTGGGCGGCGGCTCGAGCACGAGCGCGTCCATCCGGCGCCGCAGCAGCAGTCGCAGGGCGAGGGGCACGTCGAAGCTCATGTAGGAGACGTAGCCGCGCACCTGGCCCTGCGCGTCCCGCTTCACGGGCCAGCGGGAGACGCGCCGGCGGCCGGAGCTCTCGCCGCCGCGGGCTCCCGTGGAGCGGGTGGTCAGCACGGTCACCTCGGCGCCGGCGCGCTCGAGGGCGTCCACGAGCGCCTGCTGGCGGAAGGCGGCGGCGACCGGCTCGGGCGAGTACACCCGGGTCGCGACGACCACATGCGGAGGCCGCGTGCCGCTGCGGCGGCCGGCGAGTGCGCGGGCCATCAGGCGCGCTCGCGGAGGGCGTCGACGGAGGCGAGGGCGGCGGTGCCGTCGCCGTAGTGCGGGGGCCGCTCGGCGGTGGGGCGGGGCCGGGTCACGGCGGCGGTGAGCTCGGCGGGGTCGACCACGAGGCGGTTCCAGTCGTTCTCGAGGGTCTCGACCCATTCGGTCTCGGTGCGCACCGTGGAGCACGGCGTGCCCAGGAGGTAGGCCTCCTTCTGCAGGCCTCCGGAGTCGGTGACGACCGCTGCGGCGTGCTGGACGGCGTTCACGAGCTCGGGGTAGGCGACGGGCGCGCCGACGTGGACGGCGCCGCCTGCGAGCTCGATCCCGGCGGCCTCGGCCTTGGCGACCAGGCGGGGGTGGGCGAACAGGGCCAGCGGCATGTCCAGGCCCTGCAGCGCGGTGATGATCGCGGCGAGGCGGGCGGGGTCGTCGGTGTTGTCGGCGCGGTGGATGGTCGCGACCGCGTAGTCGGAGGCGGGGTCGATCCCCTCGGGCAGGGAGACGGGCTGGTCCTGCACGGACGCGGCGACGCGCAGGCACACGTCGGTCATCACATCGCCCGTGACGATCGTGCGCTCTGCCAGGCCCTCGGCGGTCAGGTGCTCGCGTGCGACCTCGGTGGGGGCGAGCAGCAGGTCGGCGGCGTGGTCGGTGAGGACGCGGTTGTGCTCCTCGGGCATACGGCGGTTGAAGGAGCGCAGCCCGGCCTCGAGGTGGGCGACCTTGAGGTGCATCTTCACGGCGGACAGGGTGCCGGCGAGGGTGGAGTTGGTGTCGCCGTAGACGAGGGTCCAGTCGGGGCGGTGCTCCTCGAGGACCTCGTCCATGCCGGCGAGCATCGCGCCGGTCTGTCGGCCGTGGGAGCCGGAGCCGACGGCGAGGTTCACATCCGGTGCGGGGATCCGCAGATCGGCGAAGAACACGTCGCTCATCGCGGCGTCGTAGTGCTGGCCGGTGTGGACGATGACGTGCTCGACGTCGTCCCGCTGCGCGGCCGCATCGGCGATCGCGGCGAGCTTCACGAACTGCGGGCGCGCGCCCACGACGGACAGGATCTTCA
>NHCFJ02800__coassemble_1811_pt1 | contig 14157 bp, 18 predicted proteins | sample NHCFJ02800__metabat2_low_PE_015 | metagenome-assembled genome bin NHCFJ02800
CCTTCTCCTTCGTCCCGAAAGACAGGTCCTCCAGATGGCACACAAGAAGGGCGCGAGCTCCTCGCGCAACGGTCGTGACTCCAACGCCCAGCGCCTCGGCGTGAAGCGCTTCGGCGGCCAGGTCGTCGGCGCCGGCGAGATCATCGTCCGCCAGCGCGGCACCAAGATCCACCCCGGCGACGGCGTGGGCCGCGGCAACGACGACACCCTGTTCGCGCTCACCGCGGGCACCGTCGAGTTCGGCCGCAAGCGCGACCGTCGCGTGGTCAGCGTCGTCGAGACCGTCTGACACGCCGCCCCGGGCCGCCGGGGCACACAGCGTCCTTCGAGGGGCGGAGCCGATCGCTCCGCCCCTCGTCGTTTATCCACCACCATCGGCACCATCGGAGAGAACCCATGGCCACATTCGTCGACCGCGTCCGGCTGCAGGTCGTCGGGGGATCCGGCGGCCACGGCGCCGCCTCCATCCGGCGCGAGAAGTTCAAGCCCCTCGCGGGGCCCGACGGCGCCGACGGGGGCCGCGGCGGCGACGTGATCCTCGAGGTCGACGCCTCGACCACGACGCTGCTCGAGTACCACCACAAGCCGCACCAGCGCGCGACCGGCGGCGGCTTCGGCAAGGGCGACCTGCGCCACGGCGCGAACGGCGAGGACCTCGTCCTGCCCGTGCCCGACGGCACCGTCGTGACGGCCGAGGACGGCACCGTGCTCGCGGACCTCGTCGGCATCGGCTCCCGCTACGTCGCGGCGCGCGGCGGCAGCGGCGGGCTCGGCAACGCGGCGCTGGCCTCGAAGCAGCGCAAGGCACCGGGCTTCGCGCTGCTCGGCGAGCCCGGCCAGGAGCGCACCCTCGTGCTCGAGCTGAAGACCGTCGCGGACGTGGCGCTGGTCGGCTACCCGAGCGCCGGGAAGTCCTCTCTGATCGCGGCGATGAGCGCGGCCCGCCCGAAGATCGCCGACTACCCCTTCACGACCCTCGTGCCCAACCTCGGCGTGGTCGAGGCCGGCCAGCACCGCTACACCATCGCGGACGTGCCGGGCCTCATCCCCGGCGCGAGCGAGGGCAAGGGCCTGGGCCTGGACTTCCTGCGCCACATCGAGCGCTGCCACGTGCTCGTGCACGTCCTGGACGCCGCCGCCCTCGAGTCCGATCGCGACCCCGTCAACGATCTCGAGACCATCGAGGCGGAGCTGGCCGCCTATGCGTCGAGCCTCGACGAGGAGGCCGGCGAGAGGGTTCCCCTCATGGAGCGGCCCTCCGTGATCGTGCTGAACAAGACCGACCTGCCCGACGGCGCCGACATGGCGGACCTGGTCCGCGAGCGGCTCGGGGAGCGGGAGATCCCGATCCTCGACGTCTCCGCCGTCTCCCGCAAGGGACTGCGCGAGCTGTCCTTCCTCCTCGGCGAGCTCGTCGAGCAGGCCCGCGCCGCCCTGCCCGAGCCCGAGCCCGCCCCCGTCGTGCTCACCCCGCGCGGGCGCGGGGCGGAGCGGACCGACGTCGAGGTCGTCACCGAGCAGTACGACGGCGGCACCGCCTTCCGCGTCCGCGGCGACAAGCCCGAGCGCTGGGTGCGACAGACCGACTTCACCAACGACGAGGCCGTCGGCTATCTCGCCGACCGGCTCGCGAAGCTCGGCGTCGAGGACCGCCTCTTCTCCGCCGGAGCCGTGGCCGGCTCGACCGTGCTCATCGGCCCGGGCGAGGACGCGGTCGTCTTCGACTGGGAGCCGACGATGGTCGGCGGCGCCGAGCTGCTGGGCCGCCGCGGCACCGACGACCGCCTCGAGGACCACCACCGCCCCACCCGCGAGCAGAAGCGCGAGGAGCAGCGGGCACGCACGGCCGCCCGCATGGACCGCCTCGCCGCGATGGAGGCCGAGCGGAAGGCCGGGCACTGGTCCGATCCCGCGAGCGAGGAGGGGGAGCGGCGGTGAGCGTGGCGGAGCTGCGCCAGCCCTCCCGCCTCACCTCCCGCGACGAGCTCGCAGGAGCCCGCCGCATCGTCGTGAAGATCGGCTCCTCGAGCCTCACCGACGAGCGGGGGCGGCTGGACGGCTCCCGCATCGACGACGTCGTCGAGGTCGCCTCCCACCTCGCCGCGCGCGGGACCGAGCTGGTGATCGTCTCCTCCGGCGCGATCGCGGCGGCGCTCGGCCCGCTGGGGCTGCCCGAGCGGCCCAGCTCCGTCGAGCTGCAGCAGGCCGCGGCGAGCGTCGGCCAGGCGCTGCTGGCGACCGCCTGGTCCCGCGCCTTCGCCGAGCACGGACGGATCACCGGGCAGGTGCTGCTCACCGAGTCCGACGTGATCGGCCGTCAGACCTATCGCAACGTGCGCAGCGCCCTGGAGTCCCTGCTCGAGCTCGGCGCCGTGCCCGTGGTCAACGAGAACGACACCACCGCCACCCACGAGATCCGCTTCGGGGACAACGACCGCCTCGCGGCGCTGGTGGCGCAGCTGCTCGGCGCCGACGCGCTGATCCTGCTGACCGACGTGGACGCGCTGTACACCGCGCCGCCCCGCGAGCCGGGCGCCGAGCGGATCGGGGTCGTCGAGGACGTCGCGCGGCTTGCCGGGGTGAGCATCGGCTCGGTCGGCTCGAAGGTCGGCACCGGCGGCATGGTCACCAAGCTCTCCGCCGCGCAGCTCGCCTCCACCACGGGCACCGCGGCGCTCATGACCTCCGCCGACCGCTTCGCCGAGGCGGTCCGGGGGAGCGACGTCGGCACCTTCTTCCCCGCCCATCACGGCCGGCGCCGCTCGCGCCTGGTCTGGCTGCGCTTCGCGACCCGCGGCGCGGGGACCCTGCACCTGGACGAGGGCGCGGCCGGCGCCGTCCGCACGCGCCGCCGCTCCCTGCTCGCCGTGGGGGTCACCAGTGTGGAGGGCACCTTCCCCGCGGGCGTGCCCGTGGACGTCGCCGCTCCCGACGGCACCGTGATCGGGCGCGGCATCACGGACTTCAGCAGCGACGAGCTGCGGGCCATGGCGGGGCACGGCACGGACGAGGCGCGGGAGCTGCTGGGGGAGCGGTACCGTCGCCCCGCGATCCACCGCGATCAGCTGGTGGTGCTCTGAAGCACGCGGGACCGGACCTCCCGGGTCGCGCGGATCCGCTCGATCACCCAGCTCAGCACCAGTGCGAGCGCGATGCCGAGGACCACGCCCAGCAGGGGCTGCTCGCGGAACAGCAGCCCGCCCGCCATCCCGATCCCGACGTTGTACAGGGTCCAGGCGGTCGCGGCCAGCAGGGCGAAGCCCGCGAACAGCGGCCGCGGGTAGCGGATCATCCCCGAGGCGATCGAGGTGGCGGTGCGCCCGCCCGGGATGAAGCGGGCGGTGACGATGAGGGAGCCGCCCCGCGTGCTCAGCCCGTTCTCCGCCCAGGTCAGGAGCTTGTCTCCGGCGCGTCGCGAGCGGAGCCATCCGGTCACCGGCCCGGCGCCGCGGCCCACGTGATGGGCGATCAGGTCACCGCTCAGCGCCGCGGCCGTCGTCACCAGGATCAGCACCAGTGCGCTGGGGGAGTGCAGCGCGATGGCATAGGCGCCCGCGGTGATCACGACGGTCTCGCCGGGGAACACCGGGAGGACCGAGTCCGCTGCGACGACCGCGAAGAGCAGGACGTACAGCCACGGCGAGGCCATGACCACCTCGACCAGGTGGAGGACGGAGTCCATGCGGGCGATCACCTCGGGCGGCGGGGCTGGGAGGGCGGACCGGCCGAAACTAGGAGCCGCCCCCGCGTGTTCCCTGGGCGGACGCCCCGGGATCCCTGGACGCGGCGCTCGTAGACTCGGGCGCATGGAAGATCCCACCCCCGCCGTCGAGGAGGCCGTGCTCGGCGCCGCCCGCGCCGCGAAGGACGCGCAGCCCGCGCTCGCGCGCCTGCACCGCGCCGCGAAGGACGCCCTGCTGCATGCCATGGCTGAGGCGCTCGTGGCCCGCGCCGAGGAGATCGTCGCCGCCAACGCCCAGGACCTCGCCGCCGCCGACGAGGCCGGCATGGCCGCGGGACTGCGCGACCGGCTCGCCCTGGACCCTGCCCGCATCGAGGCGATCGCCCAGCAGCTGCGCGACGCCGCCACGCTTCCCGACCCCGTCGGCGAGGTGGTGCGCGGTTCGGTGCTCGCCAACGGTCTCGAGCTGCGGCAGGTGCGGGTCCCGATGGGCGTGATCGGCATGGTCTACGAGGCCCGCCCCAACGTGACGGTCGACGCCGCCGGCCTCGCGCTGAAGGCCGGCAGCGCGGTCGTGCTGCGCGGCGGCTCCGCCGCCCTGCACTCGAACACCGCGCTGATCGCGGTGCTGCGGGACGTGCTCGTCGAGCGCGGCCTGCCCGCGGACCTCGTCGTCGGCATCGACGCGCACGGCCGCGAGGGCGCCGACGTGCTGATGCGCGCCCGCGGCCTGGTCGACCTGCTCATCCCGCGCGGCGGCGCGGGCCTGATCCGCCGTGTGGTGGAGAACTCCCTGGTGCCGGTGATCGAGACCGGCACCGGCACGACGCACGTGCTGGTCGACGCCTCCGCGGACCTCGAGCAGGCCGAGCAGATCGTGCTGAACGCGAAGACCCAGCGGGTCGGGGTGTGCAATGCGCTCGAGACCCTGCTGGTCCACCAGGACATCGCCGCCGAGGCCGTGCCGCGTCTGGCCGCCTCCCTCGCCGCGGCCGGGGTGCGCCTGCACGTGGACGAGGCAGCCGCCGCGCTGCTCCCCGCGGAGGTCGACCACGTGCCGGCGACCGAGGAGGACTGGGACGCGGAGTACCTGGCCCTCGAGCTGGCCGTCGCCGTGGTCGACGACCTCGACGCCGCCCTCGCCCACATCCGAGCCCACTCCTCGGGCCACACCGAGTCGATCCTCACCCGCGATCTCGCCTCGCAGCAGCGCTTCCTCGCCGAGGTCGACTCCGCCGTGGTCATGGCCAACGCCTCCACCCGCTTCGCCGACGGCGGGGAGTTCGGCTTCGGGGCCGAGATCGGGATCTCCACCCAGAAGCTCCACGCCCGCGGCCCGATGGGGCTCACCGAGATCACCGCGACCAAGTGGCTCGTGGTGGGGCAGGGGCAGGTCCGGCCGTGACCCCACTCCCACCCCGCGGTTCCGGAGCGGACATCGCGCCCGGCTGTGGGATGATGGCCCGGTCACCCGTCGAAAGGCCTGAACGAACATGATCGACCAGCTCATGATCCTCGCCGAGTCCGGCGCCGGAGCGAGCGAGGGCATCCCCGCGCCCTTCATCGGGCTCGGCGCCTTCGCGATCCTCCTGATCCTGCTGGGCCTGACCTGGCTCACCGGGGGAGCGCACCAGCGCAACCTCGACAAGAAGAACCGCACCGACTCCGACGACTGAGCCCGGTGGAGCTGCAGCGACGCCGGATCGGCGTGATGGGCGGGACCTTCGATCCCATCCATCACGGCCACCTCGTCGCCGCCAGCGAGGTGCAGAGCGTCTTCGGCCTGGACGAGGTGGTCTTCGTGCCCACCGGACGCCCCTGGCAGAAGGCGGAGCAGGAGATCTCCGACCCGGAGCACCGCTATCTCATGACCGTGGTGGCGACGGCGGCGAACCCCGTGTTCACCGTCTCCCGCGTCGACATCGACCGGCCGGGCGCGACCTACACGATCGACACGCTGCGGGAGCTGCACGCCGAGCACCCCGAGGCGGACCTCTTCTTCATCACCGGTGCCGATGCCCTCCAGAACATCCTGACCTGGAAGGACACCGAGGAGATCTTCCGCCTGGCGCACTTCGTCGGCGTGACCCGGCCGGGCCACGAGCTGGACACCTCGGGGCTCCCGGACGACGGCGTCACCCTCATCGAGGTGCCCGCCATGGCGATCAGCTCCACCGACTGCCGCACCCGTGTCGCCGCGGGCGCCCCGGTCTGGTACCTGGTGCCCGACGGGGTCGTGCAATACATCAACAAGTACGCGCTCTACACAGGAGGTGACGGGCGATGACCGAGCCCGAGACCACCCCGCGCCGCGGTCGGCGCGCCCGCGCGCTGAGCCCCGAGGAGCTCGCCGCGCTCGGCGGCGAGGAGACCGCGAAGGTCCCCGGCCGGCGCGGTGCCGTCGCGCCGCCCGACGCCGATGCGCCCGTGCCCGCGCTGCGGAAGTTCGGCCGCCGCGCCCGGATCATCGAGCTCAGCGACCAGCCCGCCCCGGAGCCCGTCGGCGCCCCGGCGCCCCGGGCCGCGGAGACCTCCGTCGAGCGCGACAGCGACGGCGTGGAGCTCGGGGAGCTGCCCGTCACCGAGGCTCCCGACCCGCGCCCCGCCCCGCGCTTCGACGGCAAGGTGCTCCACCGCCCCGAGAGCTCCGGCGGTCGCCGCCTGGTGTGGCTCGTGTGGGTGCTCATCGCCCTCGCGCTCGTGGCGCTCGTGGCGCTGCTGCTGACCGGCGTGCTCTCGCCCGCCGAGGCGGCTGCGCTCGATCCGACCCCCGACCTCTCCCTCGCCCATCCCGTCCCGGAGGACCCCGCAGCGTGACCGCTCCCGAAGAATCCCTCGACCTCGCCCGTGTGGCCGGACAGGCCGCCGCCGACAAGCTCGCCGAGGAGGTCATCGGCCTCGACGTCTCCGAGCTGGTCGTCATCACCGACGTGTTCCTCGTGTGCAGCGGCGACAGCGAGCGCCAGGTCTCCGCGATCGTCGACGGCGTCGAGGAGGCGCTGCTGACCGAGCGTCGCCGCAAGCCGCTGCGCCGCGAGGGCGAGCGCGACGCCCGCTGGGTGCTGCTCGACTACGGCGACATCGTCGTGCACGTCCAGCACGCCGAGGACCGCGCCTTCTACGCCCTCGAGCGGCTGTGGCGCGACGCCCCGGTGATCGACCTGCAGATCGACGCGGACCGCCCCGCGTGAGGCCGGCGCAGCGCACCCGGCTGATCCTCGTCCGGCACGGACAGACCGACCACAACCGGGAGGGCCGCCTGCAGGGTCAGATCGACATCCCTCTGAACGAGCGAGGGATCCAGCAGGCCGCGGCCCTGGCCCGCGCGATCGCGCCCTCGCCCCCAGACCTGATCGTCTCCTCGCCCCTCGAGCGCGCCCGCGACACCGCCGGAGCCGTCGCCCGCGCATGCGGCCTCCAGGTCACCACCGACGAGGCCTTCCTCGAGCGGAGCTTCGGGCAGTGGGAGGGGCTGCGGGGCGAGGAGATCCACGAGCGGTGGCCCGCCGAGCACGCCGACTGGCGCGCGCACCGCCCCATCCTCGGGCTCGACATCGAGGACCGCCCCGAAGTGGGGGAGCGGGTCGCCGAGGGCTGCCGCCGGCTGGTCCGCGAGAACCCCGGCCGCACCGTCATGGTCGTCGCCCACGGGGCCGCCATCACGCTCGGCATCACGGCCCTGATGGGCCTGGACACGAACGACTTCCGCGGCATCGCCGGGCTCGAGAACTGCCACCGCTCGGTGCTCGAGCCGGTCCTCGCCGAGGGCTCGGAGGGACTGATGAGGTTGCTGTCACACAACCTGCCTCCCGATTTCACCTGAGGTCAGGGGCGGGGTAGTATCGACGAGTCGCCTGATGGGGCGGCACCCGATACGGGGCTATGGCGCAGTTGGTAGCGCGCTTCCATGGCATGGAAGAGGTCAGGGGTTCGAATCCCCTTAGCTCCACTCGAGAATCTCGTGAGACAGTGACTCGTCCGAAGGGCCCCGGCGCACGCCGGGGCCCTTCGTCGTGCTCCGGGAAGATTTTTCTGAGGGGATGTCGAATCTTCGCGCGCCGGGCCGTCTGGAGGGGGAGCATGGCAGTCGGCCATGCCGCGAACGAGGAGCAGATCATGACCCAGTACATGCTGAGCAACATCACCCCCGCCGGCCGCACCCTCGAGCCCGAACACCTCCAACAGGTCATCCGGGACGTGACGGCGGTGACCCAGGAGATGCAGTCCGCCGGGGCGTGGGTGTTCTCGATGCCGCTGGCCGACCCGTCGACGGCGACTGTCGTGAGCAGCGAGGGTGGGACCGTCACTCTCGCGGACGGGCCGTTCGCCGAGCTCAAGGAGTACGTCGGCGGCTTCACGGTCATCGAGGTCGACGATCTGGACGCCGCGACGGAGTGGGCGGGCAGGGTGTCCGCGGCGACGGGTCTGAGGATCGAGGTCCGCCCCGCACCCTCCTTCGGCGGCTGAGGACCGCCCGTGGACGACGCGCAGGCGGCCGTGCACCGCGCATTCCGCGCGGAGTGCGGCCGCACCGTCGCGATCCTGATGCGCTCCCTCGGCGACCTCGATGCGGCCGAGGACGCCGTGCAGGACGCCTTCGCCGCGGCCGCGGAGACCTGGCCGCACCAGGGCGTCCCCCCGAACCCGCAGGCATGGATCGTCACGGCCGCACGCCGTCGGGCGATCGATCGGATCCGACGGTCCCGGACCGAGCAGCGATTGGCACCCCAGCTCGCCCCGGACCCCCACGTCGGGCCGGAGGACGGCGAGGACGACGAGCTGCGCATGATCCTGCTGTGCACTCACCCGAGTCTCTCGCCCGAGACGCAGGTCGTGCTGACGCTGCGGTTCGTCGGCGGTCTCACCGCCGCGGAGATCGCGCGGGCGTTCGGCTCCCCGGAGTCGACGACAGCACAGCGGCTCTCCCGCGCGAAACGGAAGATCCGGGATGCCCGGATCGGCCTGCCGGAGCCCGGACGACTCCGTGACAGGCTCGGCGTGGTGCTCGCGGTGATCTACGCGATCTACAACGAGGGCTACGTGACCACCTCGGGGCCGCTGAGCCGCGTCGACCTCTGCCAGGAGGGGGTGCGACTGGCCGGGCTCGTCGCCGTCCGTGCGCGGGGCGAGCTCGAGGCGAAGGGGCTGCTGGCACTGCTGATGCTGCTCCAGGCCCGCCGTCCGGCCCGCATCGCCTCCGACGGCGCCCTGATCCCGCTCGCCGAGCAGGACCGGCGGCTCTGGGACCGTGACCTGATCGCCGAGGGACAGGGCCTCGTGCGCGAGTGCCTCGCGTCGGGCCGGCCCGGCCAATACCAGGTGCAGGCCGCGATCCAGGCCGTGCACTGCGACGCGGCGCGGGACGTGGACACCGACTGGCGCCAGATCCTCGCGCTCTACGACCAGCTCCTGACGCTCCTTCCCACTCCTGCGGTGCGCACCGCCCGCATCGTGGCGCTCTCCCGCGTCCGGGGCGAGGAGGTGGCGCTGGCGCAGCTCGAGGGGGAATCCGAGGACCGCTACGTACTCGCGGTGCGCGGCGACCTCCTCGCCCGGCGCGGAGACACGGACCGGGCCCGTGCCACCTTCCGGCGTGCCGCGGACCTGGCCGAGAACGCGGCAGAGAAGGATCACCTCCTCCGCCGTGCGGCCGAGCTGGGGTGAGACGGCGCCGCCGCGTGCACCGTGGGGTCAGAGTGCCCGCACCGGCTGGCGCAGGATCGTGCGCAGGCGCTCGGGCGCGGCGCGGCGGGGATCGCCGAGGTAGATCTCGTGGTGCCGGCCGGTCATCGCCAGGCCCCGGGCGGGTATCTCCTCGCGGTGCATCCGCTCGAGCACCGGGCCCTCCTCGTCGTAGGGGCCGACGTGCACGGTCTGCAGGCAGCGGCCCTCGTCGAACTCCTCCCAGCGCACGGTCGAGCCCTCGCGCACCGCGTCGACGTCTGCCGCGGTGATCCAGGGCGGGGTCATGAGCATCATCCGCCACTGCCAGCGGTCCTTGTCGCGGCGGGAGGTGAAGGCGTCCATGTCCTCGGCCCACCACAGGCCCTCCAGCGGCGGGACCACGTAGTCCCGGCCGAGCTCCCGCTTCGAGTGGATCTTCAGGCGGTGGGCGAGGGGGTAGAGCGCCTCGAGCGCCGCCTCGTATGCGGGGGAGGTGTTGGGATCGCCCGCGCCGTCGACCTGGAGGAAGCGCAGCAGCGGGACATCGAGCAGGTCGAACCTGCCGCGCCGTGCCCGGTAGGCGGGGAGGTCCTTCTTCGCGTCGAAGCGCGGGGGCGGGGTGCTCGTCATCGGCCGGACTCCTCCTCGAGGGCGATCAGCGCCTGGTCCATATGGTGCAGGACCCGCAGGGTCCCGTCGAGCTCCGCGGCGGTGAGGTCGCCGCCGACCCTCGTCAACAGCGAGAGCTCCCGGTCGATCACGGAGGTGATCGCGGCCGTGCCCGCCGGCGTCAGGCGCACGAGGCGGGAGCGGCGGTGGGCGGGGTTCGGGGCCAGCTCGACGAGGCCGTCGGTCGCGGCCTGATCCACCATGCGCTGGGTGTACTGGCGGCTGAGGTCCTGGGCGCGGGCGAGCTGCGGGACCGTGCGGTCCCCGTCGCGCCGCAGCTGGTCCAGCACATTGCGCACCCCGACGGACAGGCCGCTGACCTGCTCGTCCTGCTCGACGAGGCGGGCGACGCGGCGGTAGACGGGGCCGAGGGCGACATAGACCTCGGCGAGGCGGGCCGCGCGGGTCTGCGGATCGAGAGGGCTGTCGTTCATCTCCTCAGTATGACACCTGGGTTGTCATGAACATCCCTGCATGACACCCTAGGTGTCATGAGTGACGCAGAGACGCATCCCGGCCTGATCCACCTGGCCCTCCCCGAGCAGACCATCGCCTACCGCGAGAACGGCCCGGCGGGCGACGGCCCGCCCCTCCTCCTGCTGCACGGCGGGGCGGTGGACTCGCGCATGTGGGGACCGCAGCTCGAGGCCTTCCCGGGACGCCGGGTCATCGCGCCCGATGCGCGCGGGCACGGCGGCTCGAGCGACGCCGAGGCGCCCTACCGGCTCGTCGACGACGTGATCGTGCTGATGGACGCGCTGCAGATCGACGTCGCCGTGCCGATCGGGATCTCCATGGGCGGCGGCACCGCCGTCGACCTGGCCCTCGAGTTCCCCGAGCGGACCGCGGCCGTGGTGTGCAGCGGCACCGGCACCAGCCAGCCGCAGTTCTCCGATCCCTGGGCGCTGCAGGCCTTCGCCGACTGGCGGGCCGCCGAGCAGGGCACGGACGCCGAGGCATGGATCGAGGTGTTCCAGCGCTTCACCGCCGGCCCCCACCGTACGCGCGCGCAGGTCGACCCCGCGGTGTGGGAGCTCGTGGAGACCATGGCCCGCGACACCCTCGCCCAGCACCTGCGGCTCGGGCCCGACGGCCTGCCGCTGCCGCCCGTCCCGCCGACCCCGGTGACCGAGACCTGGGAGCGGCTCGGGGAGATCACGGTCCCCGTGCTCGCGATCTCCGGGGCGCTCGACGGGGACGACCACCGGGCGATGGGCGAGCGGCTCGCGCGCTCCGTCGGCGGGCCCTCGCGGCACGTCGAGATCCCGGGCGCCGCCCACTACCCGAACCTCGAGGCGCCCGAGGCGTTCAACGACGCGGTGCGGGAGCTGCTGGGCGCGCTCTGAGCTTGCCCTCCTCGACGATCAGCCCGTGCAGCTCCGCCAGCTCCGGCACGCTGAAGGCGGCCTCCTCGAGCGCGGGGGCGAGGGCGCGGGCGACGGCGCGGTAAGAGCCGGGGACCACGGCGCCTCGCTCCCGCAGGGCGCGTCGTGCGTACTCGTCGCAGAGGAACGCGGGCCGGGAGAAGCAGTACAGCGAGATCGCATCAGCCGTCTCCTCGCCGACGCCGTCGATGCCGAGGAGCTCGCGGCGGAGGGCGGCGTCGTCGACCTCTGCGGCGGCCTCGGCGCGACCTGCCCACCAGGCGGCGAGCGCCTGCACGCGGCGGGGCTTGCTGCGCGGGAAGCCGGCCGGACGCACCAGCTCGCGCACCCGGTCCTCGTCGGCCGCGGCGAGCGGAGCCGGGTCGCGAAGCCCTGCGTCCGTGAGCGCCGCCAGGGCCTGCGCGGCCTGCTCCCAGCGGGAGCGCTGGACGAGCACCGCGCCGAGCGCGATCTCGAAGGGCTCCTCGCCGGGCCACCACCAGCCCTGCGGGCCGTGGCGCGCGAGCAGCTCGCGGTGCAGGGCGCGCAGATCGATCATGCGAGGTAGGTTGTCACGTCCACGGCGTCGACCGCGAGGTGCACCTCCGTGCCGGGGGCGAGATGCCGGGCGGCCGCGTCCTGCAGGGAGAGGTCCGCGGCGAGGTTCTCGGTGCGCACCCGGACCAGGTCGCCGTGCGGGGTGAGGGAGCGGACGGTGCGGGGGAGGCCCTGTCCCGGCTCGACGAGGCGCACAGCTGACGGGCGGAAGGCGGCGAGAGCGGCGGTGTCCGGGGTCAGGTCGCTCGCGGCCGGGAGGCTCCCGCCGTCCTCGAGGACGATCCTCCGCCCGTCCCAGCGTCCACGGACCAGGTTCAGCCCGGCGAGCCGCGCCGCGAAGGCCGAGCGGGGGCGGGAGAGGACCTCGGCGCTCGCCCCCGAGTCGACCACGCGTCCCTGCTCGAGCACGGCGACGCGGTCCGCGAGGGCGAGGGCGTCGAGCACGTCATGGGTCACGATGATCGCGGTGCGGCCGGCGAGGAAGCGGCGCAGCTGCTCGCGCAGCGCCGGGGCGACGTCGATGTCCAGCGCCGCCATCGGCTCGTCCAGCAGCAGCAGGCGCGGCTCCGCGGCGAGGGCCCGGGCGATCGCGACGCGCTGCGCCTGCCCGCCGGAGAGCTGGGCGGGCCGTCGGTCGGCGAGCGCGGAGAGGCCGAGCTCCGCGAGGTGCTCCTCGGCCCGGCGACGGGCATCACGGCGGGGCACGCCCTGAGCGCGCAGGGGGAACATGACGTTCCCGAGCACGCCGAGGTGCGGGAAGAGCACGGGATCCTGGCTGAGGGTCGTGATCCGACGGTCGTGCGGGGGCACCCAGGTGGGGGCGTCGGCGAGGACACGGCCGTCGAGCGTGACGCTCCCGGAGGATGGGCGGAGCGTCCCGGCGACCAGCGACAGCGCGGTCGACTTCCCGGCGCCGTTCGGGCCGACGAGGGCGAGGGTCTCGCCGGTGGCGACCTCGAGGTCGAGCTCGACATCGCGCTCGGCGACCGCGGCGCGCAGCACGAGGCTCATGCGACCCGCCTTCGGTGGGCGAGGAGGATCACCGCGATCGCGACCAGCATCAGCACGAAGGACAGCGCGACCGCGGCCTCCGGATCGCTCTCGCGCTGCAGGTAGATCTCCAGCGGCAGGGTGCGGGTGGTGCCCTGCAGGGAGCCCGCGAAGGTGATCGTCGCCCCGAACTCCCCGAGCGCCCGGGCGAAGGACAGCACCGTGCCGGAGAGCAGCGCCGGCAGCACCAGCGGCAGCGTGACATGGGTGAGCACCCGGGAGGGGCGGGCGCCAAGGGAGGCGGCCGCCTGCTCGTAGCGGGTGCCGGCCGTGCGCAGCGCCCCCTCGAGGCTGAGCACCAGGAAGGGCAGCGCCACGAAGGTCTGCGCGAGCACCACCGCGGTGGTCGAGAAGGCGATCTGGAGCCCCAGCACCTCCAGGTGGCGGCCCAGCAGGCCCTGCCGTCCGAAGGTGTACAGCAGCGCGATGCCGCCGACGACCGGCGGAAGCACCAGCGGGATCAGGACGAGCGCGCGCAGCAGGCCCGTCCCCCGTGCGTCGGAGCGGGCCAGCACCAGCGCGAGCGGCACGCCCAGCAGCACGCAGGCGGCCGCACTCGTCAGCGAGGTCTGCAGGCTCAGGCGCAGTGCGGAGAGGGAGGATTCAGAGGTCAGCAGCGCTCCGAACTCTCCCCACTCGACGCGCGCCGCCATCGCGACCAGCGGCAGGACGACGAACAGCGCTCCGAGACCGGCGGGCAGCAGGATCCAGCGGGGCAGGGTCCTCATGCGCCGCCGAAGCCGTACCCGGCGAGGGTCTCCTGCCCCTGCTCACCCGTGACGAGGTCCACGAACTCCTGGCCGAGCTCCGGGTTCGCCGCCCCGTCGACGGTGGTGATCGGGTAGGTGTTCACCGCCTCCTGCGACTCGGGGAACTCGATCCCCTCGACGGCGTCCCCGGCCTTCTCGACGTCGGTGACGTAGACCAGACCCGCATCGGCCCCGCCGCTGGTGACCTTGTTCAGCACATCGGTGACGGACTGCTCCTCGCTCACGGGGGCGAACTCGAGCCCTGCCGCCTCCTCGACCGTGGCGGTTGCCGCGCCGCACGGGACCTCCGGCGCGCAGACGACGAGGTTCAGCGCGCCGGTGAGGGAGGCGAGATCGGTGACGCCGGCGGGGTTCCCGGCCGGCACCGCGATCATCAGCGTGTTCGTGGTGAAGTCGACGG
>NHCFJ02800__coassemble_1817_pt1 | contig 14033 bp, 9 predicted proteins | sample NHCFJ02800__metabat2_low_PE_015 | metagenome-assembled genome bin NHCFJ02800
TCCGCCGCGTTCACGGGCGCTCCAGCTGGACGCTGCGCCATATGAGCGGAACGTCCAGCCAGAGCGCCCGTGAACGCTGGGGCTCCTGTGGACGACGGGGCGCGAGGCGACGCAGCGCGGGTCGGACGGCAGGGCCCGGCGGGCCGCGTCGGGCTCATCCCCCGGCTCGCGCCTCAGCCCAGGCGCATCCAGGCGTCGGTGCGCACCCGCAGCCCGAGGCTGATCGCCCGCAGCACCATGAACAGGAAGTTGCAGGCCATCCACAGCAGGGCGAGGCCGAGTGGACCGCCCGGCGCCCACAGCGCCACCGCGATCGCGCCGGGCAGGATCGCGACCGCGATCAGCGAGCCGACCTTCGCGAGATAGGGCGCGTCCCCGGCCCCCATCAGCACCCCGTCGAGCACGAACACGTAGCCCGCGATCGGCTGCGCGATCACGAGCACCCACAGCGCCGCTCGCAGGCTCTCCTGCACCGCGTGGTCGGGCGTGAACAGCCCCGGTACCACGTAGCTCGCCGCGAGCAGGCCCACCGCGACCGCCGCACCGCCCCCGACGCCCCAGACCATCAGCCGCCTCGTCACGGCATGGACCGTGCGCGGGTCAGAGGCTCCGAGATACCGGCCGGTCAGCGCCTGGCCCGCGATCGCGAGGGAGTCCAGTGCGAGCGACAGCACCGTGAACACGGTCGTGGTCAGCTGGTGCGCGGCCAGCTGCACGTCCCCGAGCCCGGTCGCGACGACCGTCGAGGTGATCACCACCACGCGCAGGGAGAGGGTGCGCACGAACATCGGCACCGCGTCGCGGCCGACGGCGACCAGGTTCGCCGGCTGCAGGCGGAGGCCGATCCCCTCGTGGCGCGCCCGGCGCACGATCACCGCCAGCAGCACCAGCGCCATGCCCCACTGCGCGAGGACCGTCCCGATCGCGGAGCCCGCGATCCCGAGATCGAGCCCGAAGATCAGCACCGCGTTCAGCGGGATGTTCACCAGCGCGCCGCCGACGGCCACCACGAGCGGCAGCGTGGCGTCCTGCAGCCCGCGCACGAGTCCGGTCGCGGCCTGGACCGCGAGCATCGCGGGCAGTCCCAGCGCGCTCAGGCGCAGGTAGATCGTCGCCTCGGCGAGCACCTCTGGGGAGGGGCCGAACAGGGCCAGCAGCGGCTCGCCGGCCACGACCAGCACGAGGGCGGCGGCCGCGCCGACGATCAGCGCGAGCCAGCACGCGTCGATCCCGCGGGAGATCGCCTCCTGCCGCCGCCCGGCGCCGAAGGAGCGGGCGACCGCGGCGGTGGTCGAGTAGGCGAGGAACACGGCGAGGCCCACGACGGTGGTGAGCACCGTCGAGGCGAGGCCGAGGCCCGCGAGGGAGGTCGTCGAGACCCGGGCGATGAACGCGGAGTCGGCGAGGACGAACAGCGGCTCGGCCACGAGCGCGCCGAGGCTCGGCACGGCCAGGCGCAGGATGTCGCGGTCGACGGTGCGTCGCGCCCGCTCCTCGCGGGGCTGCTCGGGGGAGGAGGACGACGGGGAGGGCACCCCACCATTGTGCGACGGGTGTCCGACCATCGTCGGGTCCGTCGTCTCAGGTCTGCGTGAGACAGTTCCCGCGGAGTGCTCTGCACGCGGCCCGGCGTCGCGGCGACGGGGCCACCGCCCCGCACACGCCCGCGTCCCGAGGAGCAGGATGAACCGCCTGGCCCGTCTGAGTCTGAACAACAGGTCCTTCATCGCCCTGGTCTGCATCGCCGTCTCGATCATCGGCGCCTTCATCATGACCACGATGCGCCAGGAGCTGATCCCGTCGGTCTCCCTGCCGCAGGTCCAGGTGATGACCACCGCGCCCGGCTCCTCCTCCGAGCAGGTGCGCGACCGGATCACCACTCCGGTGGAGCAGTCCCTGTCGGGGCTCGAGAACGTCGAGTCGACCTCCTCCACCTCGCAGGCGGGGATGTCGATGGTGACCGTCGAGCTCGCCTACGGCACGGACATCGCCCGCTCCTCCAACCAGGTCGACGCGGCGCTCTCCCGCATCGAGGATCAGCTCCCCTCGGATGCGGACCCGCAGGTCATCTCCGGCGGTACGAGCGACCTGCCCGCCGTGGTGCTCTCGGTCTCCTCCGACCTCGACCCCTCCGACCTCGCCGGGCGGCTCGAGTCCTCCGTGACCCCGGAGCTCGAGCGCGTCGACGGCGTCTCCTCCGTCGCCGTGATCGGCGCGCCCGAGGAGATCGTGCGCATCACCCCCGACGAGGACGCGCTGGCCGAGCACGGCCTGACCGAGGACGACATCTCCACCGCCCTGGACGCGAGCGGCCTGTCCCTGCCCGGCGGCTCCGTCACCGACGACGACCGCACCATGGACGTCGTCCTCGGACAGAGCGTGGACAGCATCGAGAGCCTCGAGGGCATCGTCCTGATGCCCTCCGACGGCGCCGCCTCTGGCGCCTCGGACGCCGGGGGCGCCGAAGGGCAGCAGGGGGCCGACGGCCAGCAGGGCGCCGATGCCCAGACGCAGCCCGGCACCGCCCCCGGCGAGCCCGCAGAGCCGGTGACCCTCGACGAGGTCGCCGACGTCGAGCGGACCACCGAGGAGCCCACCTCCGTCTCCCGCACCGACGGCCGCGAGTCCCTGGTCGTCATGGTCACCGCGACGGTCGACGGCAACGTCGTGGACATCTCCGAGGATGTCGAGTCGGTGCTGGACGCGAACCTCTCCGGCGTGGGCGGGAACGCCGAGGCCGACATCGTCTTCGACCAGGCCCCCTTCATCCAGGAGTCGATCCTCGCGCTCGCCGAGGAGGGACTGCTGGGCCTGCTCTTCGCCGTCGGCGTGATCCTGCTGTTCCTGCGCCGCGTGCGGCCCACCGTGGTCACCGCGATCTCGATCCCGACCTCGCTGCTGATCGCGTTCATCGGCATGTACGTCACCGGGTACACGCTGAACATGCTCACCCTCGCGGCGCTGACGATCTCGATCGGCCGCGTGGTCGACGACTCGATCGTCGTCATCGAGAACATCACCAGGCATCTCGCCTACGGCAAGACGAAGCGCCGCGCGATCCTCGACGCCGTCGGGGAGGTCGCCGGCGCGATCACCGCCTCGACGCTCGCGACCGTGGTGGTGTTCCTGCCGATCGCGGTGGTCGCGGGGATGGCCGGGGAGCTGTTCCGGCCCTTCGCCCTCACCGTCGGCATCGCGATGCTGTCCTCGCTGCTGGTGGCGCTGACGATCGTGCCGGTGCTCGCGTACTGGTTCCTGAAGCCCCCGAAGGGCCACGAGGACGTCGACCCGGACGACGCCGCGCAGATCGCCGCGCTCCGCGAGCAGGCCGAGGGGAAGGAGGAGCGCACCTGGCTCCACCGCCTCTACGCCCCCGTCCTGCGCGGGACGCTGGACACCCTGCCGCGCCGTCTGATCACCCTGGTCGCCTCGGTCGCGGTGCTGGGCGGCACCGTGTTCCTGATCCCGCTGGTGAACGTCAGCTTCCTCGGCGACTCGGGGCAGAACATCGCCTCGATCACCCAGACCCTCCCCGCCGGCTCCAGCCTCGAGCAGTCCTCCTCGAAGGCCGCCGACAGCGAGGACGCGCTGCTGGAGATCGACGGCGTCCAGACCGTGCAGACCACGATCGGCGGCGGCCAGTTCGGCATGGGCGGCGGCGGCGAGAACGAGGTCAGCTTCTCGATCACCACCGATCCCGACGCCGATCAGGAGGCGCTGACCGACGAGATGGTCGCGGCGCTCGAGGACCTGCCGGAGCCCGGCGAGATCGAGGCGGCCGACGTCGCCTCACCCACCGGCTCGAGCTCCGTGGACGTCCTCATCACCGGCCCCACCGCCGAGGACCGGCAGAGCGCGAACGATGCGATCCTCGCAGAGCTCGACCCGCTGCCCTCGGGCGTCTCCGAGGTCTCCAGCGACCTCGAGGCCGACCAGCCCACCGCCGTGGTGACCGTGGACCGCGAGAAGGCGGCCGAGCTCGGGCTCACCGAGGAGGCCGTGGTCGGCATGGTCGCCCAGGAGATGTACCCCGGTGCGATCGGCACGATCACGCTCGAGGACGACGAGCTGGACATCGTCGTCGAGGGCGGCGAGAGCGTGGACACCTTCACGCAGCTGCAGGACCTCGAGCTCATGGGCTCGATCCCGCTGACCGACGTCGCCTCGGTCGACGAGGAGCTCTCCCGCCCCACGATCGCGACCCAGGACGGGCTCGAGACGGTCACCGTCTCGGTCACCCCCGAGGGCGAGAACGTGGGCGATGCGACCCAGGCCGCGAACGACGCGATCGAGGCCGCGGACCTGCCCGAGGGCGTCGAGGCGACCGTCGGCGGCACCGCCGCGGACATCGACGAGACCTTCGGCCAGCTCGGCATCGCCATGGTCGCCGCGATCCTGCTGGTGTACGTGCTGCTGGTGTGGATCTTCAAGTCCCTGATCCAGCCGCTGATCCTGCTGGTCTCCATCCCCTTCGCGGCGATCGGCTCGCTGGGCCTGCTGGTCATCACCCGCGTGCCGCTGGGGCTGCCCTCGATGATCGGCCTGCTGATGCTGGTGGGCATCGTGGTCACCAACGCGATCGTGCTGATCGACCTGGTGAACCAGTACCGACGGCATGGTCTGGGACTGGACGAGGCGCTGCACCTCGGCGCCGCCAAGCGTCTGCGTCCGATCCTCATGACCGCGGCCGCGACGATCTTCGCCCTGATCCCGATGGCGCTGGGCCTGACGGGCAACGGCGGGTTCATCGCCCAGCCGCTGGCCGTGGTGGTCATCGGCGGTCTGATCTCCTCGACCCTCCTGACCCTCGTGATCGTGCCGGTGCTGTACCGCATGGCCGAGGGGCCGGGGGAGCGGCGCCGGCTGCGCGAGGAGTCCCGCGCCGCCGAGCGGCGGGGCGGCCGCTCCCGTCGCGAGGAGGCCGAGCGGCGCGAGGCCGAGGGCGACGCGATCGTCGACCACCTCGAGTCCGCGCCCGGCGGCGCCGCGACGAGCGATGCGCCCGCCGATTCCGCGACGTCGGCAGGCGCCGGCACCGCGATCGGCGGCGAGGCCCGCGTCGACGGCGCCGGACATGCCGCACCGACCCCCGACGCCCAGCAGCAGGACCTCGCCCGGCGTCGTCCCGAGCTCGGTGCCACCGGCACCCACCGTGCCGATGCCGCGCCGAGCGGGGAGCGCGACGGCGGGGCCTCGTCCCGGCGCTCGCTGAAGCAGCGCGGCGGGATCATCGGGATCGTGAAGCGGCGCTTCGGCAGGGACTGAGCGTCCCCGTCGCCCGCGGCGCTCAGCGCCTGGCGGAGGCGTCCGCCCTGCACGCCCGTGCGATCTCGGCGTGGAAGGCGGACGGGTCGTGGCGCTGCAGGGCCAGCCGGCGGCTCCGTGCGAGCTCTGCGACGGTCTGGGACCAGTCCTCGGCGAGGGCCGTCGCGACCTCGACGATCGCTTCGACGTCCCCGGGCGGGACCAGATGTGCCGTCGGGAAGTCGACGAGGAGCTCGCGGAGCTCAGGTGTGTCGCTCGCGATCACGGGACGCATCGCGAGGATCGCCTCCAGGGCTGCGCGACCGGATGACGGGCCTGTCCGAGGCGGGACCACGACGATGTCTGCGTGGACGAGGTGCCGCCAGACATCTCGCACCGGGCCGATGACCTCGACCTGGCCGTCGGAGGCGTCCGCGCGACGCCGCAGGCGTCGCCGGTACTCCTCGGCGCCCGTCACGGCATCTCCGACGACGGTGAGATGGGCCGAGATGCCCCGGCGCCGCAGGCGGGGCGTGGCGCCGAGGAGGACGTCCGGACCGTGCCGCGGGGAGAGCTGCCCCAGGTACAGGAGCTCCAGCGGGCTCTCGAGCGGTTCCCGGGGGAGCCGAGGCCGCATCGGCGGGGTGATCCCGGTGCGCACGATCTCCGCCCGCGTCGCGAGGGACGATGACGCGCGTCGGAGCGCGCGGCGGCTCACCTCGTCGCTGACCAGCACTCGCGCGCAGAGCGTATAGGGCATCAGCATCAGCCGCTCCCTCCACCGGAGAGGCCGGAGAGGCACCTGGTGGAGATGGCTCACCGAGTCGATGCGTCGAAGACGGGCCAGGAGCGCCCACAGGGGCAGGCCGCGGGTGGAGAGGAGGACGAGATCCGGACGCACGGCGCCGAGGAGGCGCCATCCCGCGATCAGCTCGCGGAGCCTCGGACGTCGAGCACGGAGGCCCGGCGGCTCATGGGCGATATCGCCTGCGAGGTCCGTGCCCATCGGCAGGATCCTCACGTCCGCGCCGAGCTGCTCGAGCTCGCGGACGAGCGCTCCATCGCGCGGCACCGCGGCAGTCACCTGGCATCCCACCCCGAGGAGCCCGTTCACGCACTCGAGGAAGAGCCGGTCGCCGCTGTGGAGCGTCGACCCCGGGTGGACCGCCACGACGGCGGGCGGCGGGAGCGTCATCCTGATCGCCGCGAAGGGATCGCCGAGGCGCACGGCGACGGAACCGATGGGCGAAATGTCCGATTCGAGATCATGCCCTCAATCTAAGAGATCCCCGCTCCGTGGTCCATAGGGGAGGTGCTGACGGCGCACAGCGGCTGGCCGGGACGGGGCGGGTTCGGCCCCATCGCCTACGATGCCCGACGGGAGCGGTGTCGTCGGAGCGCCCGCCCCGCCCGGTCACGCTGGAACAGCGGGGGAGGAGCAGATGGCGACGACCAGCCCTCGCGAGCGCACGCGCTCCCGCCGCACGCGCCGCGGCCCGGCCCGCTGGACCGTCCGCACCCGCGTGCTCTCGACCCTGCTCGCCTTCGTCGCCGGGGGACTGGCCGTCACGGGCGTGCTCACCTTCGCCGCGCAGTTCCGGGCCCTGGACCAGCGGGTCGAGGCCGAGCTGTGGCAGGAGCACAGCGAGCTCGCGCTGATCGCGAGCTCCGTCGAGCCCGACGGCTCCTCCACCTACACCACCGTGGACGGCCTGCTGCTGCACGCGACCGACTCCGCCGCCCCCTCGGACCACGAGTCCGTCGTCGCCCTGGTCGACGAGGAGCCCCGCTACCAGCCGCGGCAGCAGGACTTCTCCCTGATCCCCCGGCCGACGGAGGACATGACCGCGGCGGAGGTCGCGGCGGTCGAGGCGGAGGGCGAGCAGGTCAAGGCGCAGATCCTCGATGCCCATGTGCCGGATCGCACCGTGATCGTGCCGATGGAGAGCGGCGACCGCGAGCTGCGCGTGCTGATCGCCTCCGTGACCGTGGCCGGCGATGACTCGCAGGGTCTGTTCGTCGTCGCGAGCGACATCGGCGCCCAGCGCCGAGACCTGTGGCAGAGCGTCGCGGTCTTCGCGGGTCTGTCGGTGCTGACCCTGCTGGTGGCCGGCTGGGCCGGCTATGTCGCCACCGGTCGCCTGCTGCGGCCGCTCGAGGACCTCCGTCGCGCGACGGAGCAGGTCACCGTCACCGATCTCGAGCACCGCGTCACGGCCACCGGCGGCGACGACATCTCCGCCCTCGCCCAGAACTTCAACCGCATGCTCGAGCGGATCCAGGAGGGCTTCGCCGAGCAGCGCCGCTTCATGAGCGACGTCGGCCACGAGCTGCGCACCCCGCTCACCATCGTGCGCGGCACCCTGGAGACCACCGACGTCCAGGATCCCGCCGACGTCACCGAGGCGCACGAGATCGCGGTCGAGGAGCTGGACCGGATGGGCCGCGTGGTCGGAGACCTCTCGGAGCTGGCCGCCTCGAGCCGCCCCGACTACGTGCGCCCGCGCCCCGCCGACCTCGCGACCCTCACCCGCTCGGCCTTCGCCCGGATCGAGCACATCGCGGAGCGGGAGTGGATCCTCGCGCGCAGCGTGGACGTCGTCGCCGAGGTCGACGAGCAGCGCCTCACCCAGGCGATCGTGCAGCTCGCCGCCAACGCCGCACGCTACAGCGAGGAGGGCAGCAGGATCTGGTTCGGGGTGGACCAGGTGCTCGGCCCCGACGGGCCGGAGATCCATGTGAGCGTGCGCGACGAGGGCGTGGGCATCGCCGAGGAGGACCAGCGCCGCGTCTTCGAGCGCTTCACCCGCGCCGAGGGCGCACGCGGCTCCGGCTCGGGGCTGGGGCTGCCGATCGTGCTCGCCATCGCCGAGGGCCACGGCGGCACGGTGCGCCTGCTGTCCTCTCCCGGTCGGGGCTCGACCTTCACTCTCGTGCTCCCGCTGGTCAGCTCCCTGTCCGCAGGGGACGACGAGGAGGAGCCGGCGGCGCACAGCGGCCATACTGGAGCGCGGGGGACGGGCCCTGACGGGTCCGTCCGGCCGCGGTCCGCGGACGACGAGACCGAGCAGCCACTGCGGAGGGAGCGCGGATGAGGATCCTGATCGCCGAGGACGAGGCGCGCATCGCGCGCTTCATGGAGCGGGGACTGAAGGCCAACGGCTATGCGACCACCGTGGTGGAGGACGGCATCTCCGCCCTCGACCTCGCCTCGAACGGCGAGTTCGACCTGCTGATCCTCGACGTGGGCCTGCCGCGCATGGACGGCTTCCAGGTGCTGAAGGCCCTGCGGGACATGGACGTGCAGATCCCGATCCTCATGGTCACCGCGCGCACCGGCGTCGAGGACACGGTCCAGGGCCTGGAGAGCGGCGCGAACGACTACATCGCCAAGCCCTTCCGCTTCGAGGAGCTGCTGGCGCGGGTGAAGCTGCGGGCGCGGGAGGCGAGCACGGGCGCCGGCGCCGTGGGCGCCGACGTGCTGACGCTCGGCGACCTCTCCCTCGACCTGCGCAGCCGTATCGCGAGCTGCACCGTCGACGGCGTCGCCCGCGAGGTGGAGCTCTCCTCGCGGGAGTTCACGATGGCGCGGGTGTTCCTCGAGAACCCGCAGCAGGTCCTGACCCGTGACCTGCTGCTGTCGAAGGTGTGGGGCTACGACTACGACGGCGCCTCGAACGTGGTGGACGTGTACGTCGGCTACCTGCGGGGCAAGCTCGGCGCGCCGCGTCTGGTGACCGTGCGCGGCGCCGGCTACAAGCTCGTCGACCCGAGCGTCTGAGCGCTCCCGCGCAAACCGTCAGGTCGGCCGACATGGCGTAGTCGCCGCAGGTCACGGATGTCCCGACCGGGTTCATGAGAGTCCTCTCATCGACCCTTCACGAGGGTCTCATCGGCCCCTGCGAGCCTCGCCCCCATGAAGGCCATTCGGACCACCGGCATCATCGTGTCCGTCGCGCTCGCGGCGGTCGCGCTCGCCGTGCTGCCCGTCGTCGAGGAGGAGGACGCCCCGGAGCGGGGCGGGATCGCGATCGGGGAGGCCTCCGACGCGGGCGGTGCGGACGGCCGCGGCGCCGAGGCGGCGACCGCCGACGGCGGGGAGGGCGCGGCCGACGGCTCGGGCTCCGCGACCGGCGGGGGCGCCGTCGCGCTCCCGCACCCGAGCGCGACGGAGCAGCCTGTCGGCGGCGTCCATTCCGACACCGGCGTCGGCGCGCTCGAGACGGAGCCCTCCCCGGAGCCCGCACCCGAGCCCACCCCTGAACCGGCCCCGGCACCGGCCGCCCCGACGCAGCAGAAGCCCTCGACCGGCGGCTCCTCCTCCGGCGAGTCCGCCTCCTCGGGAGGCTCCGGCGGCTCGAAGCCCGCGCCGCCGTCGCGGCCTTCGGGCGTCTGCGAATGGGACGACGGCGAGCTCGAGTGCGAGGACGACGACGGCGATGACGACGGCGACGACGGCGATGACGACGGCGACGACGATGATGACGATGACGACGACGACGACTGAGTCCGACCGACGGACTCGCGAGGCCGCATGACGGAGCCCGGACGGCGATGATGCCGTCCGGGCTCGTCGTTCCCTGGAGCTCTGGCCTGCCCTGCCCGGGGGCGGGGCCGGTCATCCTTCAGCTCAGTCGTCGTCCTCGCCGTCCGCGCGGCCGCCCACGCGCTCCGCCTCGGGCATCGACCCTGCCTGCAGGGGATGGAGGCGATGCTCCCGCGCGCCCAGCAGCTGCGCGAGCTGCTCGGAGCCGGCCATCACCACCACGCCCGGGTAGCGGCTGAGCACCCGGTCGAGCATCCGTCGGCCGTCGTCGTCGAGGTCCCCCTCGAGGCCGTCGATCAGCAGCAGGGGCGGCGTCCCGTACATCGCGCGGGCGAGCGCGAGCCGGGCCCGGTCCGAGCGGCCCAGCGGCTCCCCTCCGCGGCGCAGCGGGGTGCGGGCACCGCGGGGGAGGGAGTCCACGTCCAGTCCCACCGTCTCGAGCGCCTCCCGGTCGTGGGCGGCGTCGAGGTCGGGACGCCGGTAGTGCAGCGCCCGGCCCACGGTGCCGCGCTCGAACACGGTGCCGGAGGCGGCGTGGCCCACGAGGCGACGCACCCGCTTCGGGCCGAGCGTGCGGAGGTTCCGCCCCTCGATCCACAGCGAGTCGGGAGCCGCGAGCTCGGGGCCGGGGGAGAGCTCGAGCACGCGGCGCAGCAGCTCCTGCGGCGCGCGCGGATCCTCCGAGACCAGGCGCACCCGCTCCCGGGGCCCGGCCACGAGCGGGGCATCGCGGGCGGTGAGGCCGGGCAGGTGCAGGTGCACCAGCGCGTCCCCGTCGGCCACCGCGGGAGGAGCTTCGACCTGCGCGGAGAGCCGACGACGCTCGGCGGCGCGGTCCCGGCGCTGCTCGGCGCCGGCAAGCGCCGGGCCCAGCACCATGCGGGCGGCCAGGTGCGTCTGGCGGAACTCGACGATCCGACCGGTCTCGAGCACGGGCGAGGAGGCGATCCCCGCGACCGCCATCGCGGCCATCGTCACGCCCGGGGACTGGCCCAGGTAGATCCCGGCGGCGGCGACGAGAAGCGTGGTCAGCGTCGAGGCGACCACGCCCCCGGCGCGGAGGGCGCCGACGGTCTCGGCGCGGTCCACCGCGATCCCGACGAGGTTCCCGGAGGCCTCGCGCAGGTTGCGCAGCTCGCGCTCGGACCCGCCCGCGGCGAGGATCCCCTCGGAGGCGGTGACCGTGTCGGCGATGCGGGAGGCGAGACGCCCGCGGGTGCGGCGCATGCGCCGCGTCTTCACCAGCGCCGTCCGTGCCCACACCACCAGGCACAGCCCCAGCACGACCAGGGGCACCGCCATCGCGAGCGCGAGCAGCGGGTGCAGCAGGGCGAGGGTGGCCAGGCTGCCGAGGATCAGCGGCACCCCGACGGTGAGCGGGGCGATGCCCTGGGAGACCCAGTTGCGCAGCCCGGAGAGATCGTTGGTGGTGCGGGCGACGGTCACGCCGAGGGAGGTCCGGTGCCCGGGGGTGAGCGCATCGCCCAGCAGCGTCAGGCGCAGCTGGTGGACGTAGTCCTGGCCGAGCTTCTCCGCGAGCACCCGCTGGTGCACGGTCAGCGCGCCGATCGCCAGCGCCGTGAGCACCAGCAGCAGCAGGGCCCGCAGCAGCAGCGGGGACATCCCCGTCGGCGCGCCCTGCATCGTCACCAGCGCCCAGGCGGAGAGCGCGCCTAGTGCCGCCTGCCCCAGCCCCAGCAGCACCAGGGCCACGAGCCAGAGCCGGCGTCGGCCCCGCATCAGCGGCGGCAGCGGAGGAGGGTTCTTCAGCAGTCCGTTCGCCTGCAGCTCCGGGGAGCGGTCACGACCCATGGGTGCCGCGCTCCTGGAGCAGGTCCTCGACCAGGCCTCGCGCCACCTCCGCCTCGGTGAGGTCGAAGGTGGGGACCACGGGGACGTCGAGGGCGCGCCGCGCCTCGGCGGTCGCGAGCGGGGAGCTGGTCACCACGCCGGAGACGACCGACGGGGCGCGGCCGAGGGCCGAGAGCGCCGAGACGCCGCCGACGGCGCCGAGCGCGTCACCGGCCGCGAAGACGACCCGGTCCACGACCGCGCCGATCTCGGGATCGGAGAGCAGCGCCGCGGTCTCGCCCTGGTAGACGCCGTCGGCGATCTCCAGCAGCACCACGTCGGGGCTCGCGGCGCCGCCGGCGAGCTCGTCGGCCATCGACAGGAACAGGTCCCGCACCTCCTCGACGTCGACCTGGAAGGTCGAGGAGTAGCCGAAGTCGGTGAAGTCCAGGACGCGGTGCGCCCCCGCGTCGTGGAAGAGTCCCACGTCGTTGCCCGCTCCCGTGCCGGTGGCCTTGCCGGCGGCGACGCGCAGCCCGGCGGCGGCCAGGCCGTGCGCGAGATGGGCCAGCACCGTCGACTTCCCGGAGTTCATCGAGGTGCCGAGCACGGCGATCACCGGGACGCGATGCCCGGGCCGCTCGGGGCGGGCGGAGATCGTGCGCAGCACCCGATGAGGAGCGGTCCGGGCGAGGGTGAGCGGACCGTGCTCGTCGTGGATCACGCCGATCGGCGCGATCTCGGTGGGGGAGCCGACGCCGGAGTGCTGCTCGAGCACCCGCGAGGCGAGACCGCCGGCGGCCGCGAGATGGGCGGGGCCGAGGTCCCCGGGGACCACCGCGAGGAACTGGTCGGCGGCGTAGCGGCTGCCGTAGGCGACCACGATCTCGTCGCCGGGGAAGAGGATCCGGCGGCGCGAGACGGGGCTCTCCAGGCGCTTGTGGTGGCCGATCTTCGTGACGCGGGCGAGCACGACCTCGCCGGGCTGCGGGACGTGGTCGCCGGTGAGGAGGCCGACCTCCCGGGCGCGGCGCAGGTGCGCGCCGACGGTGCGGGTGGAGAAGGCGTGCTTGGCGCGCTCGACGCGGGCGCGGACCTCGCCCGGGGCATGCGCGGGGGCGGGGAGGGTCTGTGTCGCGGGGCTGGTCTCGGCGGGCAGGATCGTCATCTCGAGGCTCCTCGATCGGTGCGTTCGGCGGCTCGGCCCAGGGGCGGGACGTGCCCTTCGAGGAGCAGTGAACCGATGACGGATGAGCGGTCGATGAAGTGCCGATGAGACGAATCTCAGGAAGAGAAGTGCAGGTCAGGGGCGTATCGACACGGTGCGTTCCGGGCGGGTCGGACGCATCGGACGGCCGCCGACGGGCCGCGAGGGGCTCGTCTCAGGCGGGCACGCCCAGGCGTGCGAAGGCGCGCCGGAAGATCGTCAGCCCGTCCAGGCCCGGCATCTTCTGCACCCGCTTGTCGAGCTTGTCCAGCTCCCCGCCCTGGTGGGCGAAGAGATGGTTCATCACGTGGCGCACCTCGGACTCGTCCATCATCCCGCTGCCCACCGGCTTCCACACCTTCGACATCACCAGGCGCACGAGCCGTCGCGCCGAGCTCGAGGCCTCCAGATGCGTCCGCGCCGAGGTGGTGTAGAAGGCGACGTGCCGCGTCTCCTGCTGGGCGATGCGCTTCAGCAGCGGGGACAGCGCCGGATGGTCCGTCATCGCGGAGAGCCGACGGTAGGCCGCCACCGCCGAGAGCTCGTTGGCCGCGCCCCACACCATGTGCACGGCGACGAAGTCGGTGCCGGCGAGATTGGTCAGCGCCGACTGCTTCATCGGCCCCAGCGCCTCGCGCCAGCCGAGCTTGACGCGCTTGGCCTTGACCTCGTCGTAGTCCACGACGATGCCGTGGCGGGCGAGCACCGCGGCGAGCGCCTCCCCGTGCCAGAACTCCTCGCGGTTCCACATGGTCATGAAGCCGCCGGCCTCCTCCTCGCGGTGGGAGGGGGTGACCAGCAGGTCCCGCAGGAAGCAGGAGGTGTGGTACTCGACGTCGCACATGTAGCGCAGGGAGCGCAGCGTCGGCGCGTCCAGCGGCTGGGTCTCGAAGGTGTCGAAGTCGAGGTCCTCGTACTTGACGGGGGCCGAGGTCTCGGCGAACTGGTCGATGTCGAAGGCCATGTCACGCTCCGGTACGGGGCAGGGAGAGCAGGTGGGGGTCGGGGAGGTCCGGGCCGGGCAGCAGCCGGGTGATCTCCCGGCGCGCCCGGTGCAGGGCGGCCCGGTCGCGGGGGTCGGCGCCGATCACGCGCAGGGCGGCGTCGAGATCCGGATCCGGCACTCCGCCGCCGTGCAGGGGGGAGTCGGCGGCGAGCACGAGGCGCGCGACCGCGGCCTCGCGCGGGGTGCGGGTGATCCGCCCGATCGCCTCCGCGAGGAAGAACTCGTGCGCCGCCTCGTGC
>NHCFJ02800__coassemble_1837_pt1 | contig 13650 bp, 13 predicted proteins | sample NHCFJ02800__metabat2_low_PE_015 | metagenome-assembled genome bin NHCFJ02800
GCCCACCGCGTGGCAGGCCGTGCAGTACGCCGGGGTGCCCAACCAACGCACCCTCGCGGTGCTCGGTCTGGGGCCCGTCGGCCAGCTGTCGGCCCGGATCGGTCGTCACCTGGGAGCGCGTGTGTTCGGCATCGACCCGGTCCCCGAGCGGCGGGCGATGGCCGAGCGCCATGGCATCGAGGTGCTCGACCTGGCGGAGGACAGCGTCGGCGAGATCCGCGAACGCACGCAGGGCCGCGGCCCCGACGCCGTCGTCGACGCGGTGGGCATGGAGGCCGAGGGCAGCCCGGTCGCCGGGCTCGCCCAGACCCTCGCCGGCAAGCTTCCCGACCCGGTCGCCCGTCCGCTCATGGAGCACGCCGGCGTGGACCGGCTCGCCGCCCTGCACACGGCCATCGACCTCGTCCGCCGTGGAGGGACCGTCTCCCTCTCCGGGGTCTACGGCGGTGCGGCCAGCCCCATGCCGCTGCTGACGATGTTCGACAAGCAGCTCCAGCTGCGCATGGGCCAGTGCAACGTGAGGGTCTGGACCGACACGCTGCTGCCTCTCGTCGAGGACCCGGACGACCCGCTGGGCATCGGCGACCTGGTGACCCACCGGCTCCCCCTGGACGAGGCCCCAGTCGGCTACGACCTCTTCCAGCGCAAGCACGACGGCTGCATCAAAGTCGTCCTCGACCCGACGATCGACCCCGCCCCGACCACAGCCTGAACAGACCGTCCCCAGCACGCCGCTGCGGACACCCGCCCCGACGCCGAACCGAGAAGAGGAACCATGTCCGACCAGCTCACCTTCACCGACCCCGTCACGCGCTTCCCCGAGATCACCCCGCCGAAGCAGGACCAGCCCGAGCCCGGCCTGGATGCCGAGCTGATCCCCGGCACGGATCGCGGCGAGAAGTCCTACCGCGGCACCGGCCGCCTCGAGGGCCGTCGCGCCCTGATCACCGGCGCCGACTCCGGCATCGGCGCAGCCGTCGCGATCGCCTTCGCCCGGGAGGGCGCGGACGTCGCGATGAACTACCTCCCCCAGGAGGAGGAGGATGCCCAGCACATCGCCGACGTCATCCGAGAGGCGGGGCGCACCGCCGTGCTGCTGCCCGGCGACCTCGCCGATGCCGACTTCTGCCGCCGACTCGTCGAGGACGCCGTGGACGGACTCGGCGGTCTCGACGCGCTGGTGAACAACGCCGGTCGGCAGATCGCGGTCGAGTCGCTCGAGGAGATCGACGACCAGCAGTGGGTGGACACCTACGCGGTGAACATCCACGCGATGTTCCGCATCACCCAGGCCGCGCTGACGCACCTCCCCGCCGGCGCCACCATCGTGAACACCACCTCGATCCAGGCCTATGACCCCTCGCCCACACTCGTGGACTACGCCTCGACCAAGGCGGCGATCAACAACTTCACCAAGGGCCTCGCCCAGCAGCTCGCCCCGCGCGGCATCCGCGTCAACGCGGTCGCGCCGGGCCCCATCTGGACACCTCTGCAGGTCTCCGACGGCCAGCCCAAGGAGGCACTTCCCGAGTTCGGCAAGAACACCCCGCTGGGCCGTGCCGGCCAGCCCACCGAGCTCGCGCCGGCCTACGTGTTCCTCACCTCCTCCGAGTCCAGCTACGTGCTCGGGGAGACCCTCGCCGTGACGGGAGGGAGCCCGACCCCGTGAGCGTCGAGCACCCGACACGCACCGAGGAGCGGGACCCGGGCCCGCGCACAGCGCTGCTGCTCGTCGACCTGCAGGAGGCCTTCTTCGAGGACCCCGCGCTCGCGGCCGCCCGCGCCGATGTGCTCGCTGCGGTCGAGGCGCTCGCCGGGGCGGCCGAGGAGGTCGGGGCGCCGATCCTGCTGATCACGACCGAGCACAGCCGCGACCGCTCCACTTGGACGCTCAGCATGCTGGAGGACGACCAGGGCTACCTCTTCCACGGCGATCCGAGCACGGCCGTGGTGCACGAGCTGGACACCACGGGGATGACCAGCATCGAGAAGACCCGTGACAGCGCCTGGTTCGGCACCGACCTCGCTCTGCGGCTGCGGAACCTGGGGGTGGGTCGGGTGCTGATCGCCGGTGTGTCCACCCATGCCTGCATCGCGCAGACCGCCCGGGACTCCTACGCCCACAACGTCCGCGCGGCCGTGGTCGAGGACGCGGTCGCCGACGAGCGGACCGAGCACATGCGCACCGTCCTCGATCTCCTGGTCGAGGACCGGCAGGCCGAGGTGGTCACGGTTGAGGAGGCCCTGGCACACCGGTGGGTCTGAGCGCCCCGGCTCCCGGCCTCAGGGGGCTCGGCGGGCCTCGTCCTCGGCACCGGGAGCCTCCGGAGCGGGGCGCGACCCCTGGTGGTCGGCAGGGGCGACCTCCGCGCCGAGCAGGGCGTCGACCTGGCGCGCCAGGTCGGTCAGCGGTGCGTCGTCCCGGCTCGGGCGCTGGTAGTGCCGGACGGTCTTCTCGCGCACGGCGAGGTTCAGCACCATGGCCAGCAGTGCCCGGCCGCCGAAGGCCGCATCCGTCTTCTCGCGCTGGGGACCCCGCTCGGCGAGGCCGGTGAAGCATGTCTCCAGCATGTGCTCGTGGACCTTGCGCAGCCGCGCCACCCGGTAGCGACCTGGATGGTCCTCGCTGACCGACTCCGCATCGAGAGTGGCCAGCAGTCGAATCTGCAGGGAGGCGGGATGCCAGACCTCGGCGAGCCCCCGCAGCAGGTCCTCGCGGCTGCCGCAGAACTCGTCGATCCCCTCCAGCGCGGACTGGGCGTGGTCCTCCATCCGGTCGATCACGCCGTCGAGGAGCGCGTCCTTCGACTCGAAGTGATGCAGCATCCCCGAGTGGGAGATGCCGATGTGGGTGGAGATGTCGCGCAGGCTCGACCCGTGGTAGCCGTGCTCGGCGAACATCTCCGACGCGCCGTCGAGGATCTCCTCCCGGCGCGCTCGAGGCGGTGTGCGCACCTGCTCCCCGTCGGGATCCGTGTCCGGGAGAACTGTCTGGACATCTCGGTGCACCCCGTCGTTGCGGTGCGGGGGTCCATCGGCGGCTCCGGGCACCGGCGTGCTCCTCTTCCCTCGTGGTGCGCTGGTCAGAGGCGGAATCTCGCGTCTGCTCGGGGCGATCGACTCAGTGGTCGACCCCACGACGTGTTCAGCCTAGTCCATGCTGTGAACCGCCGCCCCTGGGCCGTGGCCTCAGGAGCGGACGAGCCGCGCGATCGCGTCGGAGGCCTCTTTGAGCTTCTCCTCGCCCTGGGCACCGCCTGCGCGGGCGGCGTCGAGGACGCAGTGCTGGAGGTGGTCGTCCAGGAGCCCCATCGCGACGCCGTCCAGGGCGCTCTTGAGCGCGGAGATCTGCGTGAGGATGTCGATGCAGTACTTCTCCTCGTCGACCATCCGGTGCAGGCCGCGGGCCTGCCCCTCGATCCGCTTCAGGCGCGCGAGATAGCGGGACTTGTCGGAGATGTAGCCGTGATGGTGCTCGTGCTCCGGTGCGGCGACGGCGGGGTCGACGGCGGTCGGTTCGGCGGCGGTCATGGGGTCCTCCTGGGACGGACGGTGGGGGGCAGCGGCGGGGTCAGACGGCGGACGGCGTCTCGGCGCCTCCGCCCGGAGCGGGGGCGGGCGGGGCATCCGTCGCACGACTGCGGAAAGACCTCAGTCGCAGGCTGTTGCCGACGACGAACACGCTGGAGAAGGCCATCGCGGCGCCGGCGAGCATCGGGTTCAGCAGCCCGAGCGCCGCCAGCGGGATCGCCGCGACGTTGTAGGCGAAGGCCCAGAACAGGTTGCCCTTGATCGTACCGAGGGTCCGGCGGGACAGCCGGATCGCGTCGGCCGCGGAGCGCAGGTCGCCGCGCACCAGGGTGATGTCCCCGGCCTCGATCGCGACGTCGGTGCCGGTGCCCATCGCCAGTCCGAGGTCGGCCTGGGCGAGGGCCGGGGCGTCGTTGACGCCGTCGCCCACCATCGCGACGACCTTCCCCTGCTCCTGCAGCCGGGTGACCTCGGCGATCTTGCCCTCGGGCATGACCTCGGCGATCACCTGGTCGATGCCGACCTCGGCCGCGATGTGCTCGGCGACGGCCCGGTGGTCGCCGGTGAGCAGCACCGGGGTGAGGCCCAGGTCCTTCAGCTGGGAGACGGCCTCGCGGCTGGTGGGCTTGACGGAGTCGGCGACGACGAGCACGCCGCGGGCCTCGCCGTCCCAGGCGACCACCACGGCGGTCTCGCCGCGGGCCTCCGCGGCGGCCTTCGCCTCGGCGAGCCCGCCCGGCAGCGCACCGCCCTCGAGCAGGGTCTCGCGGCCGACGAGCACCCGGGCGCCCTCGACGGTGCCGCGCACGCCGCGGCCGGCGAGGTTCTCGAACTCGGTGACCTCGGGCAGGGGACCGGCGGTCTCCGCCGCACCCTTCGCGATGGCCTGCGCGATCGGGTGCTCGGAGGCGTTCTCGACGGCGCCCGCGCGGCGCAGCAGCTCGCCGCGGTCGGTGCCGGGTGCGGGGATCGCGGCGGCGACCGTCATCCGCCCGGTGGTGACGGTGCCGGTCTTGTCCAGCAGGATCGTGTCGACGCGGCGGGTGGACTCCAGCACCTCGGGGCCCTTCAGCAGGATCCCCAGCTGCGCGCCGCGCCCGGTGCCGACCAGCAGCGCGGTGGGTGTGGCGAGGCCGAGCGCGCACGGGCAGGCGATGATCAGCACCGCCACGGCCGCGGTGAACGCCGCCTCGGCGCCGTGGCCGGTCAGCAGCCAGGCCGCGAGCACCCCGAGCGCGATCACGATGACGATCGGCACGAAGATCCCCGAGACCCGGTCCGCGAGGTGCTGGATCTCGGCCTTGCCGGACTGGGCGTCCTCGACCATCTGCGCCATGCGGGCCAGCTGGGTGTCGGCGCCGACGCGGGTCGCGCGCACCACGAGGCGCCCGCCTGCGTTGACGGTCGCACCGGTGACGGCGTCGCCCTCGCCCACCTCGACGGGCACGGACTCGCCGGTGAGCATCGAGGCGTCCACCGCGGAGCTGCCGTGGTCGACGATGCCGTCGGTCGCGATCTTCTCGCCGGGGCGGACCACGAACAGGTCGCCGGCGGCGAGCTCGCCGACGGGGATCCGCACCTCGGTGCCGCCGCGCAGCACGGCGACGTCCTTCGCGCCCATGTCGAGCAGGGCCCGCAGCGCTGCGCCCGCCTGCCGCTTCGAGCGCTTCTCGAGATAGCGGCCCAGCAGGATGAACAGGGTGACGCCGGCGGCGACCTCGAGGTAGATGTTCCCCCCGCCGTCGGTCGGGCCGATCGTGAGGGAGAACTCGTGGGTCATGCCCGGCATCCCCGCGGTGCCGAGGAACAGCGCGTACAGCGACCAGAGGAAGGCGGCGGAGACGCCCACCGAGATCAGGGTGTCCATGGTCGCGGCGCCGTGGCGCAGGTTGATCGCCGCGGCCCGGTGGAACGGCCAGGCCGCCCACACGACGACCGGGGAGGCCAGCGCCAGGACCAGCCACTGCCAGTGCGTGAACTGCAGGGCCGGCACCATCGACAGCAGGATCACGGGGATCGTGAGCACGGCGGCGCCGAGCAGGCGCTGCCGCAGGGAGCGCAGCTCGGGATCCTCCGTGCCCTCGTCCTCCGACTCCTCACGATCCTCGCGGGCCGACGGCAGGGCGGCGGTGTAGCCGGCCTGCTCGACCACGGAGACGAGCTGGTGGGGGTCGTACCCCTCCGGAGCAGTGACGCGCGCCTTCTCGGTCGCGTAGTTCACCGAGGCGCTGACCCCGTCGAGCTTGTTGAGCTTGCGCTCGATCCGGTTCGCGCACGAGGCGCAGGTCATCCCGCCGATCTCGAGCTCGATGCCGGCGTCGACGGGCTGCGGGCGCTGGGTGGTGGACATGTCGGGCTTCTGCCTTCTTCCTCGCGGAGGGGCCGGGCTGCGGCGGGCGGGACGGTGGGACAGGGGTGCGACCGACGCCAGGTCGATGGGGCCGACCGCGCTCCTGCGGCGCTCAGGCGCGCACGGCGGAGTAGCCGGCCTCCTCGACGGCGGCGAGCACGGCGGACTCGTCCACGGGCGCCTCGGAGCCGACGCGGAGCAGGCCGGTCTCGTGGTTGACCTCGATGCCGGTCACGCCGGGGACCTCGCCGACCTCCTCGCGCACGGACATCTCGCAGTGCCCGCAGGTCATCCCGGTCACCTGGAAATCGGTCGTGCTCGTGCTCATCGCTGACTCCTCACTCGTGCGGAAGGGATACCCTCGAGGGGTATACGGACACCTCCTGGTATACCCCCAAGGGGTATGAATTGCAAGGCGGGAGAGACCATATGGGTGCCGCGAGTCACACCGAGGTGGTTCGATACGGGGCATGACCTTCGACGCCATCGCCACCATCCGCGAGGAGACCGAGCGCTCCGTCGCCGCCCTCACCGCCACCGCCCCCGATCAGCGGGTGCCCACCTGCCCCGACTGGACGGCCGACGACCTCCTGTGGCACCTCGCCGAGGTCCACGAGTTCTGGGCCGCGATCCTCGAGTCCGGCGCGACCGAGGAGGAGCAGGTGATGGCCATCGAGGAGGGCAAGGCCGAGCGGCCCGCCGAGCGTGAGGCGCTGCTCGCCCGCCGCACCGCCGCGACCGACGCGCTCCTGACCCAGCTCGCCGCGCACGAGGACGAGGACCCCGCCTGGTTCTGGTACTCCGAGGTCCAGGGCGTGGGGATCACCCGCCGCATGCAGACCCACGAGGCGACGATCCACCGCGTCGACGCGGAGCTGACCGCCGGTCGCCCCGTCACCCCCCTCTCCCGGCAGATCGCGGCCGACGGCCTCGCGCACGTGCTCGAGGTGATGTGGCCGGCCGGGTTCGAGTGGATCCCCGACTGGGCCGTGATCCGTCCCGTCGCCGCCGTCGAGATCGTCCCCGAGGGCGGCGTCGCGCGGTGGGTCGAGATCAGCCGCTGGAGCGGCACCCGGCCCCGCGACGGGAAGGAGTTCGACGCCCCGGTCGCCCGGGCCCTCCCCGCGGACGAGCCCGCCGGGGACCTGCCCCGCGCCCGCGCCGCCGGCACCGCCCAGGCGCTGGACCTCTGGGCCTGGGGACGGGAGCAGGCGCTCGAGCACCTGGGCGAGGAGGATCAGCGCGTGGCCCTGCAGGGGGACTCCGCCGCCCTCGCCCAGCTCGAGACGCTCATCGCCGAGGGGCACGACTGAGCGGTCGGCCCTCGACGCCGTCGTCCGGAACAGCCCGCCCGTCCGCATCCGCCTGCCCGCCCGGATCTGCTGGTCCGTCCCGGCCGGCCCGCCCGTCCGGATCGTCCCGCCGGCGCAGCCGGCCCTCCGCCAGGTGCACGAGCGCGGCGACGAGGAGGAAGGCGAGGAGCACCACCGCCGTCGTCGCCAGCACCTGCGGCCAGGACGAAGCGGTCGGATCCAGGAAAGCGTAGGGGTACCAGCCGGTCGCGCCGCCGCGCAGCCAGGTCGCGGCGAGATAGGCGATCGGGTACGCCAGCCACCCCAGGATCCGCCACGGCGACGGCGCACGGCGCCGCGGGGTCGCCAGCCAGTCCAGCAGCGCCGCGACCGGCGCGACGCGGTGCAGCACGATCCCCGTCCAGCCGATGTCCCACCGCAGCAGCTCGTCCAGCGGCGCGACCAGCAGTGCGTAGATGATCCCGGTCATCGCGAGGTAGAACGCGGCGGCCCCGCGCACGTCGTCCCACCACGGGGGTCGCCGCACCTGTGCCAGCGCCGCACCTGCCAGCAGCAGGAGCGCGAAGAGCAGGTTCGACTGGTTGGTGAAGAAGGAGAGGTGCTGGGCGAGCGTGTCGTCCCGGGCGGCGGTGACCGTGCTGGCGAGCAGGGCCGAGAGCACGAGCGCCGCGGTCGCCAGCCGGGCCGCGAGGGCCGCGTGCACGGAGCTCATGAGTCGCGCGGCCAGGAGTCCCGCACCGGCGCACCGCCCTCGACGACGTGCTCGCTCGCGCCGGGCAGCGACGTCCAGGCGTCGCGGGGCCGGTAGCCGAGCTCGAGCTGGGTGTTCGTCATCGACCAGCGGCGGTTGGGATTGTCGGAGATCGCGTAGTAGAGCCCGAAGCGCGCCTCCGCCTCGATCGCGCAGCGCACCACCTCGGTGCAGTCACCGGGGCTGAGCCACATGGCGCGCAGGATGTCCTCCTGCGCGGCGAGCGGGTCCTCGCTGAACCAGCCGATCCGCAGGCAGATCACGTCCAGGCCGTGCTCGTCGTGGTAGTAGCGGCCCAGGGACTCGCCGAAGACCTTCGAGACCCCGTACAGGGAGTCGGCCCGCGGCGGCTGATCGGGGTAGACAGGCCACTGCTCGTGGCGGTCGTACATCCCGAAGGCGTGGTTCGAGGAGGCCAGGACCACCCGTCGCACGCCCGCCCCGTGTGCCGCCTCGAGCACGTTGCGCACCCCGATGATGTTCGCCTCGAGCACCGCCTCCCAGCTCGATTCCGGGGAGGACGCCCCGGCCATGTGCACGACGGTGTCGATGCCGTCCATGAGCGAGGCCACCGCCTCGAAGTTGGCGAGATCGGCGATCCTCAGGTCCTGATCCGGTGCGGCGCTGTCCGGATCGCGCCCGTGGAGGACGAGCTCGAAGTCCTCCGCGAGGGTCCGGGTCAGGTGGGAGCCGATCCCACCGGTGGCTCCGGTGATCAGCACGCGTCGTCGGGCGGTGTCCTGGGTCATGGCCCCAGTATGGGCCGCGTGGCCCCGGTCACGCAGGAACGGGGCGAGGATCCTCCGCCGTCCGGACCGCGCGGAGCAGCGCGTCCGCCACCTGCACCGTCGCGGGGTTCTGCTCGGCACCGGGCCGCTGCACGAGCAGCAGCGTCGTGGTGCGCGGTCGTTCGGGAACCTCCAGCTGCACGAGCGCGCCGGCGGCGAGGTCCGCCTCGCACAGCGAACGGGGCAGCACCGAGTACCCGGCGCCGGCCCTCACCGCCGAGATCACGGCGTGCAGGGACGGCACCGTCATCGCCGGCCCCACGGCGGGATGCTGCTTGCCGTACTGGGTGCGCCAGTAGCGGCGCACCACCGGCATGTCGTCGGCCGTGGACACCAGCGGCACCGTCTCGAGCGCCGCACAGACCGGCACGCCGTCCGCACGCGAGTCGACGCGGCGGGCCCAGGTCGGGGCCGCGACCAGCAGATGCTCCTCCTCCGCGAGCTCCGTGACGGCGAGGGCGCGCCCTCGCGGCCGCTGCGTGGAGATCAGCAGGTCGTGATGCCCCTCCCGCAGCTGCTCGATCAGCTCCTCGTCCTCCCCGGTCGCCACGCGCACGCGCAGTCCCGCGGCCACGAGCGGGGCGAGCGCCGGCAGCACGCGCGTGCACAGCAGCTCCGGCGGCCCGGCCAGGTGCACCGGTGCGGTGCGCCCGTCGAGCTCGCAGTTCCCGCCCGCGACCACGTCGAGGTCGTCGAGCGGCCCGGAGATCCGCTCGGCGAGCTCCCGGGCGAAGGCCGTCGGCTCCACACCGCGCGGCAGACGCTGGAAGAGCTGACGTCCCAGCTGCTCCTCGAGGCTGCGGATCTGCGCGGTGACAGTGGGCTGGGTGAGGCCGAGCGCGGGAGCCGCACCGGTGAAGGAGCCGGCGCGGTGCACCGCGAGGAAGGTGCGCAGCAGGTTGAGGTCCTGGACGGGAGCGAGGGTGGAGGTCGTCACAGCGGCGAGAGTACGCACCGCGACGACCTCGGTCCATAGGGCGAGGGATACCTCCCATCAGTCCTGCTATTGGTCCTCGCATAGCGCGCGGGGCTAGCGTCCCGGCATCGCCTCCGCGGCCGGGCCGCGGCGGCGCCACCCCGTCCGAGACGATCCGGAGGTCCCTCCATGACCCAGCACCTGCTCGCCCCGATCACCCTGCGCGACCTCACCGTCCGCAACCGGATCTGGGTGCCGCCCATGTGCCAGTACTCGGCCCTCGCCCGCGACGGCGTCGCCACCGACTACCACCTCATGCACTACGGCTCCTTCGCCCGCGGCGGCGCCGGCGCCGTGATCCTCGAGGCCACCGGCGTGGTCCCCGAGGGGCGCATCGCCCCGCAGGACCTCGGCCTGTGGGACGACGCCCAGCGCGAGGCGCTCCGCCCGATCGTCGACCTCCTGCACTCCTTCGGCGCCGCGGCCGGCATCCAGCTCGCCCACGCCGGCCGCAAGGCCTCCACCGAGCCCGAGTGGGGCACCGCGCACCCCGGAGCCTCCCTCGCCGCGGCTGACGGCGGCTGGGAGACCGTCGGCCCCTCCGCGATCGCGTACGACCAGCTCACCGCGCCGACCGCCCTGGACGAGGCCGGGATCGACGAGGTCGTCGCGGCCTTCACCGCCTCGGCCGTGCGCGCCGTCGACGCGGGCTTCGACCTCCTCGAGATCCATGCCGCCCACGGCTACCTCCTGCACGAGTTCCTCTCGCCGCTGAGCAACCGCCGCACCGACTCCTACGGCGGCGAGCTCGCCGGCCGCGCCCGCCTGCTGCTGCGCGTCGTCGACGCGGTGCGCGACGCGATCCCCGCCGGCATGCCGCTGCTGGTGCGGATCTCGGCGACCGAGTGGGTCGAGGGCGGTTTCGACCTCGAGCAGGCGACCGAGGTCGTCACCTGGCTGGGCGAGCACGGGGTGGACATGGTCGACGTCTCCTCCGGCGGCAACGCCGAAGGAGCCAGCATCCCCGTCGGCCCCGGCTACCAGACGCCGCTGGCCGCCCATCTGCGCGAGCACACCGAGATGCCCGTCTCCGCAGTGGGCATGCTCGATACGCCCTTCCAGGCCGAGCACGTGCTCGCCACGGGTCAGGCCGACGTGGTGCGCGTGGGCCGCGCCTTCCTGCGCGAGCCGAACTGGGGGATCGATGCCGCCCTGGCGCTGCGCGGCGACGGCGAGATCATCCCGCCCCAGTACCGCCGCGCCTTCCGCCAGGCTCTGCGCCGCGGCTGAGTCCGCTCAGCCCGGCCCGCTCAGCCCGCCGCGTCGCCGCCCGTCGGCGGCGCCGCGGGTCCGGGCCTGCCCGGGAACAGGCCGCTGCCCCCGCCGGGCGCGGCCTGCGGGCGGATCTCCCCGCGCAGCCGCTCCATGCGCTGATCGAGCTCGTGGGCGACCCGGGCCGCGTCGTCGAGCTCGGCGCGCAGCGCGGGCGGAAGGTTCTTCTCGTACTTGTAGGAGAGCTTGTGCTCGGTGCTGGCCCAGAAGTCCATCGCGATCGTGCGGATCTGCAGCTCGACCGGCACCTGCTCGACATGCGTGGAGAGGTACACCGGCACCTGCACGATCAGATGCAGGGAGCGGTAGCCGTTGGGCTTGGGCGAGGCGATGTAGTCCTTGACCGTGAGCACCTCGAGATCGCCCTGGGCGGCGAGGATGTCGGCGATCCAGTAGGCGTCGGCCACGAAGCTGGTGGTGATGCGGATGCCGGCGATGTCGTGGATCCGCTCCCGGATCGCGCGCACCGTCATCTCGCCCTCGGTGCGCAGCGCCTTCTCCATCAACGACTCCACCGACTTCAGCCGGGTGCGCACGTGCTCGATGGGGGAGTAGTCGTGCATCTGCTCGAACTCCTTGCGGAGGATCTCCACCTTCGTCAGCACCTCGTCGATGCCGAACTGGTAGTGCATCCGCAGCGCGATGAACTCCTCGTACACCTGCCGCAGCCCCGCGGCGATCTCCTCCTGCTCCGCCGCGGTCGGCACTCCGCCGGCGGTGCGCGCCGTGACCAGCTCGCGGACCCTGTGCTCGGGGGGGTCCTGCGGTGAAGGTGCTGCGTCCATCCGTCGACTCTCCTCGCGGGATCCGGGCTCGGGGAGTCGATCCTGCCAGAGCGGCCTGGGCAGGACGTGGACGCGCGCCATCCGCGATGCGGGACCGTCCGCTTCGCCGCGGGATCAGGCCTGCTCCGTGCGCCCCTCCCACCACGCGGCAGTCTCCGCGAGGGAGTTGAAGGTGAACACGTGCGGGGCGACGAGCCCCGGCGCCCCCAGGGCCGCGAGCTCGGTCAGCAGCGGATCGGGGTCCCAGGCGCCCGGGCGCAGCAGGCGGCGCACGCCGGGGCCCTCGGCGGTGAGCATGCGCAGGGAGCGGCCCACCCCGACCCGCGCCCCGATCCGCAGCAGCCGGGTGCGCGAGGCGGGTCCGGCGATCCCGGGCCGCACGGGCAGGTCGATGCCCGCCGCTCGCAGATCGCGGACCCAGTCGATCAGCGGCGCGGGCTCGAACAGCATCTGCGTGGCGAGATAGGAGGCGTGCTCGGCCTTGCGCCGCAGCAGCTCCCGTGCAGCCTCCGGATCCGCGAAGGGGTGCCCCTCGGGATGGGCCCCGATGCCGACGGCGAGTCCGCGCCGGGCGGGAGCGATCGCCTCGAGCAGCGGGAGCGCCGCGTCGTAGGGGCCGGCAGGCGGGTCGGCATCGCCTGCGATGACGAACAGCTCGTCGATCCCGGCCCCGCTCAGGCGCTCGAGCGCCTCCTCGAGCTCCCGCGGTCCCGGGACCATCCGGGCGGCGAGGTGGGGGATCGCGATCCTCCCCGCCCCGGCGAGGGAGATCGCGGTGGAGAGCGTGGCGTCGAGCCCCTGGGCGGGTGAGGCCGTGACCGTCACCCGCGTGCCGGGCCCGAGGTGCTCGAGCACCTGCTCGACGACGCCCGGCAGCGGGATCACCTCGAACTGGGCGCACCCCGGCGCCGGGACCGGGGGAGGGGAGCCCCCGGGGCCCGGCGCCGCGGCAGGGCGGGCGTCCCGATCAGCCACCGGCGGCGGTCCCCCCGGCGAGCGCCGCGACGTCCGCCTTCGGCTGCTCCTTCGCCGGGTCGATGAAGGGCTTGGGCACCACGACCGCCTCGACGGGCGGCAGGCCCGAGGGCAGCTGCGCCCCGAGCCGTTCGCCGACGTCGACCGTGAAGGCGGTGCCGAGCGCGGAGAGCTCCGCCGTCACGAGGGCGAGGCCGATGTTCTTCTCGAGCCGCGGGGAGAAGCAGGCGGAGGTCACCTTCCCGACCACCTCTCCCTCGTGCAGCACGGGGAAGGCATCGATCATCGAGCCGTCGTTGTAAGTGCCGAGCGGCTCGCCGCCGATCTCGAGGCCGACCAGCATGCGCCGCGGCCCCTCCGCCTTGATGCGGGTCAGCGCCTCCTTGCCCAGGAAGTCCGCCTCCTGGCCGAGGTCCACCATCCAGTCGTAGCCCATCCCCACCTCGAAGGGATTGGTGTCCACGGTGATGTCCGCGCCGTGGGCGAGCATCCCGCCCTCGATGCGGCGCATGTGGCAGGGGCCGATCACCCGCAGCCCGTGCGGCTCGCCGGCCTCGAGCACCTTCGCCCAGAGCCTCTCGGCGTCGCGCGAGGCGTTCTTCACGTAGATCTCGTAGCCGATCTCGCCGGTGTACCCGGTGCGGGAGACGATCACGTCGATGCCGTCGATCGTGAACTCGTGGAGGTAGTAGTAGCGGATGTCCGCGACCGCCTCGCCCACGAGGTCTCGCAGCACGGCATAGGAATTCGGGCCCTGCACCTGCACGGGGCCGACGTCGATCTCCTCGATGCTCACGTCCATCCCGGCGTAGGCGGCGACGCCCCGGGCCCACAGCAGGATGTCGCTGTCGGCCAGGGAGAGCCAGAAGCGGTTCTCCTCCAGGCGCAGCAGGATCGGGTCGTTGAGGA
>NHCFJ02800__coassemble_1862_pt1 | contig 13282 bp, 14 predicted proteins | sample NHCFJ02800__metabat2_low_PE_015 | metagenome-assembled genome bin NHCFJ02800
TCGCTCGAGGGGCGCTCGGCTCAGGTGGCCTCGTCGTCGAAGGGGGCGCGCTTCGGGCCCTCGTCCTTCGCGGAGGATCCCGAGCGCTTCTTCCCGCTCTTGGCCGCGGCTCCGGCGGCCGCGCCGCCGGCCGCGACGGACATCGACTCCTTGCTGGGCAGGAGCTCGTCGATGTCGGTGTCTCCCCAGGCCTCGCGGATGATGCGGCGCGGATCGTACTGGCGGGGGTCGTACTTCTTGAGGTCCTCGATGGCGATGCCCATCTCGTCCTCGACGGTGGAGCGGGAGTCCTCGACCCAGCGCCGGGCCTGACGCACCCACTGCACCAGCTGCCGGGTGACCTCGGGCAGCCGCTGCGGGCCGACGATCACGAGGAACACGATGAGCAGGACGACGACCTCCCACCCGCCGAGGCCCATGAAGCCGGTGCCGCCCATTGTCCACCTATACGTCTCGAGGTCCGCTGATCCGCGCCCATTATTGCATCGCACACCCTGGGAGCGGCGCACGGACTGCGCGCCTCGCCGCCGCTGACGTAGGATCGCCCCGTTCACCAGCGTGCGGCGAGAGGAAGCGCAGATGTCGTCGGGAAAGGTGGCCTCCTGGGCCCACGGCGAGGAGTTCGTCGACGAGGCGGCCCTCTTCACCGACGACGGCGTGCTCGCCCGCGCCCGCGAGCGCGGCAGCGAGCTCGGCGCGACGCCGGTGCTGCCCGGGGCGGGCGCCCTGATGCGGCTGCTGGCCGCGGCAGTCCAGGCCCGCTCCGCGGTCGAGATCGGGACCGGCAGCGGCGTCGGCTCGCTCTATCTCCTCTCGGGCATGCATGTGGACGGGGTGCTCACCACGATCGACCCCGAGGTGGAGAACCAGCGCGCCGCGCGGGAGGCCTTCGCGGAGGCGAAGGTCCGCTCCCCGCGGGTCCGCACGATCGCCGGCCAGCCGCGCGACGTCGTCGGCCGCCTCACCGATCACGCCTACGACCTGGTGAGCTTCCCCGCCCACGCGCCCCACGCCGTCGATCTGCTCGAGCACGCGAGGCGCCTGCTGCGGCCGGGAGGGGTGCTCGTGATCCCGCATGCCCTCTTCCACGACCGGGTCGCGGACCCGACCGCGCGCGATGCCACGACCCGCGCGGTGCGGGAGCTGCTGCGCGAGGTCACCGAGGCCGAGGACCTCGTGCCGGCGCTGACCGGCAGCGGCGACGGGGTGCTCGCCGCGGTGCTGCGCCCCCGCCGCTGACCGCGCATGTCGCCCCGGACGACAGCGGCCCCACATCCCTCGAGGGATGCGGGGCCGTGTCGGCGGCGGGCTGCTCAGTCGATGACGCCCTGCAGGGCGTCCCGCAGCTCCACGGCTTCCGATGCGGCGATCTCGACGACCAGACGGCCGCCCCCCTCGAGCGGGACGCGCATGATGATGCTGCGCCCCTCCTCCACGACCTCGAGCGGACCGTCACCGGTGCGCGGCTTCATAGCAGCCATGGCGTGCCTCCTAGATGTGTCGCTGCCTGTGAGTCGCTCCCCCGGACGGGGCCTCTGGCAGCGCGCGTACGGTGGCCATTATCTCAGGTCTTCGGGAGTGCTCGCACGTCTCGTCCGACGACGCCGCGCGGGCAGGCCGATCCCGCCGCCGATCCGGCCCGTCGCGACGCCCACCATGAGCACCCCGACCACGAGCGCGACGAGCAGCAGGAGCAGCACGATCGGGCCGACGGCGGTCACGAGGCGTCCACCGCGCCGTCCTCCGCGGCCTCGCTCCGCGTGTCCTTCGCCGCGCCCTCCCCCTCGCCGCGGATCGCCTCGCCGAGCGCGGCGAGGGCCTCCTCGGCGGTGTCCACCACGCGCACGAGGTCGAGGTCCGCCAGGCTGATCATCCCGCGGTCCACGACCGCGGAGCCCACCCAGTCCAGCAGACCCTGCCAGTAGTCGCGGCCCACGAGGATGACGGGGAACATGTCGATCTTGTGGGTCTGCATGAGGCACAGCGCCTCGAAGAGCTCGTCGAAGGTGCCGAAGCCGCCGGGCATCACCACGAAGCCGCTGGAGTACTTCACGAACATCGTCTTGCGGGCGAAGAAGTAGCGGAAGTCGACGCCGAGGTCGACATAGTCGTTCATGCCCTGCTCGTGCGGCAGCTCGATGCCGAGGCCGACGGAGACGCCGCCCGCCTCCTGGGCGCCGCGGTTGCCGGCCTCCATGATGCCGGGGCCGCCGCCGGTGATCACGGCATAGCCGTGCTCGGCGATGCCCACGGCGATCCGACGGGCGCACTCGTAGTCGGGATGGTCCGCGGGCACGCGCGCCGAGCCGAAGATCGAGATGGCGGGCCCGAGCTCGGCGAGCGCGCCGAAGCCCTCGACGAACTCGGACTGGATCCGCAGCACCCGCCACGGGTCCGAGTGCACCCAGGCGCCCGGGGCTGACTCCTCCAGCAGGCGCTGGTCGGTGGTGCGGTCGGGCCGCTGGTCGCCGCGCAGCGTGACGGGGCCCTTGCGGTGGTGCTCTCGTTCCTCGGGGGTCATGCCGCGATCGTAGTGGCCCGGGGCCCCGGGGCGCGGGTCAGGCCGGCAGGAGGTAGCGGCGCAGCCCCTCGAGCGCCACGCCGAGATCGTGCACGGGCACGTGCTCGTCGTCGGTGTGGGCGAGCAGCGGGTCGCCGGGGCCGAAGTTCACCGCGGGCGTGCCGAGCGCCGAGAAGCGGGCGACGTCGGTCCAGCCCTGCTTCGCGGCCAGCGGCACCTCGCCCCCGAGCGCGGCGAGGAACTCCCGGGCGGCGGCGGTGTCCAGTCCCGGCAGCGCGCCGGGCGCGGAGTCGGTCACCTCGATGTCGACCTCGAGGCCGGAGAGGACCTCGCGGACGTGCGCCTCGGCGGCGGCGACGGAGGTGTCCGGGGCGAAGCGGTAGTTCACGGTCACGCTCGCGCGGTCGGGGATGACGTTGCCGGCGATCCCGCCGCTGATCGCGACGGCGTTGAGGCACTCGCGGTACTCGAGCCCGTCGATCACGGCGCGCCGCGACTCGTGGGCGGCGAGGCGCTCGAGCACGGGGGCGAGGTGGTGGATCGCGTTGTCGCCCACCCAGTCGCGGGCGGAGTGGGCGGCGATGCCGCGCGCGGTGACCTCGAGCTTCATGGTGCCCTTGCAGCCGCCCTCGACCCCGGCGGAGGTGGGCTCACCGAGGATCGCGAAGTCCGCCTCGAGGAGCTCGGGCCGCTCGGCGGCCAGACGGGTGAGGGAGTTGTCCGCCGCGGCGACCTCCTCGTGGTCGTAGAAGATCCAGGTGAGGTCCATCGGGGAGCTCGCCGCCTCGACGGCGAGCTTCAGCATCACCGCGACCCCGCCCTTCATGTCGCAGCTGCCGCGGCCGACGAGCTCCTCGCGACCCTCGCGCACCCGACGGGTCGAGGGCAGGTTGCGGGCGACCGGGACGGTGTCCAGGTGCCCGGCCAGCAGCACCCGGCGGCCGAGCCCGCGGTCGGTGCGGGCGATGACGGTGTCCCCGTCGCGGAGCACCTCGAGGTGCGGGGCGTGATCGCGCAGGGCCCGCTCGACGGCGTCGGCGAGCGCCTGCTCGTTCCCGGAGACCGATTCGATGTCGACGATCGCTGCGGTGAGGTCGACGATGTCGGCGTGCGGGTCCAGGGCGGGGGCGGTGTGCGCGGTCATGCCCGTCATCGTGCCACGACCGCGCGCCCGTCTGCCGAGCGCCCGCTCACTCCCCTCCGAGCGCTCCGGCGGCGCGGGCGAGCCGCATCGCGACCGCCTCGGCGTGGCGCAGCAGCTGCGGGGAGGTGCCGGGCTCGGCCGTGATCGCGGAGCCGGGCTGGGCGGTGGAGACGGGCACCCCCACGAGGAGGCGCCGCTCGTAGACGGTGTCGTCGGCGCCGATCGGCGCGTAGAGGCCGTCCACCGCGATCGAGCCGGTGAGCATGCGGTGGCGGGAGCCGCGGGAGGCCCAGTGGTCCTTCTGCACCTCGCCGCGCTCGCGCCACGCCCCCAGCAGGGCGGAGCGGTAGGCGGGCAGGTCCACGGGCGGCAGGTGCGCCTCGAGCACCCCGTCGCACAGCGTCACGTCCCCCTCGGCGCTCCGCACCGCGAAGCGGCCCGCGTCCTCGTCGATGTCCAGGTGCATGCGCGGCCCGGTGAAGCGCACCAGCCCCGCCTCCTCGAGGGCGAGGACCTGCCGCGCCCGGAGCACCGGCGGGCCCGAGGCCCAGGAGGCGAAGGCGTTGCGGAGATGGCCGTCGATGTCGCGACGCACGGACTCGGTGGTGTAGGCGCCGAGGTCGATGAGGCGGTTGACCTGCATCCGCAGCGCGATGAGCACGCGGTGGACGAGCACCCAGGCGGGATCGGGCGCGGTCGCCGCGCGGAGCGCACCGGCGAGCACAGCGCGGGTGCGGCGGTGCGCGTCGGCGCTCTCCCCGCCGCGGCGTCCGAAGGGGAACAGCAGGCGGATCAGCGCCTCGTCGCTCGCGAGCGCGTCGTGGCCGGCCTCGGCGAGGGCGCGGCGCAGCTCGGCGAGCATCAGCGGCATCACCTCCCGCTCGTGGTCCACGCCGGCCGAGCGGACCGCCAGGTCGAGCACGCGCTCGCTGGTGAGGACCTGCAGGGGGTAGGGGGTGAGCCGCTCCTGCGGGAGGTCGGGCTTGGGACGGTAGACCATGCCGGAGCGGGAGCCGACCACCAGAATCGGCTCCGTCCCGCCGGGGAGGTAGCGCAGCCCCGAGGCCGCCGAGGGATCGGGCACGAAGCTGCCGCCGGCGACGGAGGTGAGCATCCCGATCGCGTCGTAGAAGTTCAGCCCCATCCCCTGCACGGCGACCGCCTCGCGGCCCAGCAGCGCGTCGTAGTCGACCTCGAGGGGGTTGGCGGGGCCGAGATGGACGAGCCCGTGCCGCTCGGCGGCGTCGGCGAGCTGCTGGGAGCGGGGTCCGAGCGCGGTGGGCAGGTGGCCGAGCGCGAGCGCGACCGCATCGGCCCGCAGCACGCGTCCGTCGGACAGGCGCACCCGCTGGGTGCCGTCGGCGGGGCCGGTGACGTCGACGGCCTCGGCCGGGTGGGTGACGATCCGCAGCCGGGCCGGGTCCGCATCGGCCATCGCGGTGGCGAGCACGTGGGCGAGATAGCGTCCGTGCGCGGCGCGGGAGGCGAAGTCGGAGGGGCCGAGCCCCTCCCCTGCCAGATGGTCGGCGAGGGTCTCGCGGTGCGGGACGGGCAGGGCCGGGTGGCAGCTCTCGTCGGGGTACATGGTGGTCTGGCAGGTGGTGGTGTTCATCAGCAGCACCTCGGGCTGGTCCCGGCGCCACACCGCCCCGCCCTCGCCGACCTGCGGGTCCACCAGGTGCACGGTGAGCGCTCCCTGCCACCCCTCGGCGGCGGACGCCGCGACCAGGCGCTCCACGATCGCCGTGCCCCGCGGCCCCGCTCCGATCACGACGACGGTGCGGACGGGCTCGGCGGAGTGGGTCATCGCCCCAGTATGCGGCGCGGCGCCGCCGTCCCGTGACGACCCCGCGCACGGGACGCGTCCCGGGGTGCTTCGGTCCGCACGGCCGGTCTGGGACCATGTCCCCATGTCGTCGACGTCGCCGAGACACCTTCCCCCGCGCGGGAGCGCCGGCCCGCTGGCCGGAGGCCTGTTCGGTCAGGCCGCCCGCCTCCGCGCGGTGGTCAGCGCCGATCTGCTGCCGCGCGAGCGCGCCGCGGCCGACGCGCTCGTGCTCACTGCCTGGCTCAGCACCGCCCAGCGCGAGCGCTACGCCCCCTCCCTCCGGTCCCCGGGCTCGGTCGAGGAGTTCTCGGAGCGCCTGGCCGACGAGCGCCGCGTGGTGCTCGAGGAGGGCGCGGACCCGGTCCCCGACGAGGCCGACGCCGCCGCGGAGGCGGAGCGGACGGCGCGGCAGGTCCCGCTGCGGATCCTCGAGGGCGTGCTGCTGCTCGCGGCGCTCGCCTGTGTCGTCCTCACCGTGCTGCGCAGCCTGGAGGCGTCGGATCTGCCGGCCCACCTGGCCGCCGAGGCGGGCCCTCTGCTCGGCGGGATGCTGCTGGCTCTGGTGCTCGCGGGGCTCGTCGGCGCGATCGCGACCCGCCGACGGGACCGTCTCCTGCTGGACTGGGCCGTCTCCCGACCGGGTCAGCTGGGTCGAGGGCTGCCGCTGGACCGACCGCTGCAGTCCGAGTCCGCGGGGCCGGTGATCCTGCGGTCGCTGGGCCCGGCGCTCCTGCTCGGCGCCGGAGTGCTCGCGATCGTCGCCGGTGCCGCGGTGCTGCTGCTCTCGCTCATGCTGCGCACCGACATCATCGCCGCGGACCAGGCCCCGGCCCTGCTGATCGGCGGCGTGGTGGCGCTGGTCGCCGCGACCGCGGCGGTGTACGTCAGCGGCCGACGCCGCGAGCTCGCGGCGCGGCGCGTGCGGGCGAGCGAGTGGATCGGCCCGACGCCGCAGGTCGAGGAGCCGCCGGCGGTGTGAGCCGGGCGGGGCCGTCACTCCGGCACGGAGAGCCCCTCGGCGAGGGCGTGATCCTCCCAGCGGGAGGCGACGGGCAGGCGGCGCAGATCGGGGCTGAGCACGCCCACGAGCGTTCCGAGGGCCAGCACCGCGGCGAACAGCAGCAGCGCGCCGGTGGGGCCGACGAGCTCGAGGCCCCAGCCCGCGAGCGCCGGGGCGAGGGTCATCACGCCGAGCGACACCAGGCGCATCAGCGCGCTGATCCTCCCCTGCATCGCCACCGGCGTGATGTGCGTGAAGAATCCCTGGCCGGAGGCGTTGATCGCGGGCAGGCCGATCCCCAGCAGCGCATAGCCCGCCCCGATCCACACCATCGACGGCGCGAGCGGCAGCAGCACCCCCACCAGCGCCATCAGCCCCACCGGCGCGATCGCGAGCACCCCCGTCGGCACCGTGTCCACGAGCCGCGGGGCGAGGACGGCGCCGACGAGGATCGAGGCGGCCAGCGCCGTGTTCAGCAGGCCGATGCGCGCAGCGGGCACGCCTTGGTCGGCGAGATGCAGCATGACCGTGAACAGCAGCCCGTTCGCGCCGAGGTTCACGGCGCAGGAGACGGCGAGCATCTGCAGGCGGATGGGCTGGGTGCGGATCCAGGCGACCGCCTCGCGCAGGTCGTCGGCCACCCGCGTGGGCGCTTCCCCCTCGGCCCGAGGCCGATACCGCCCGCGCATGCTGAGCGTGGCGAGGAGGGTGCCGAGGTTGCCCAGCAGCTGCGCGAGCGGCGGGAACACGAGCGAGAGCCCCAGCAGCGCCCCGCCGACCGGCCCCGAGGCCATCTCCACCGCGGCCTCACGGCCCTGGTTGACCGAGACCGCACGGGGAAGCTGCGCGGTCGGGACGATCTGCTTGAGCATGGCGTTCGACGCGCTGCCCAGCGCCGTCTCCCGCAGACGGTCCAGGAATGCGAGCGCCGCGAGCACCACCGCGCCCGCCCAGCCGCCCAGCAGCACGACCACGAGCGCCAGCTGCACCACCACCCCGGTGAGTCCGGCGAGCAGGCGCAGCCGGCGACGCTCGATCCGGTCGGCGAGCAGGCCGCCGGGGATGAGGCCGACGACGGCGCCGAGTCCCTGCACCAGGGCGACCAGCCCCGTCGTGCTGAGGGACTGGGTGACCATGAAGGTGATCAGCGGGAAGGCGAAGGCGCCGATGCCGGTGCCGATGTCCAGCAGCAGGTCGCCGCACAGCCACCGGAGGTACTCGCCGTTGCGGCGGAGCGGGGCATGGCGCTGCGGGGGCGTGCCGCCGCCGTCCGTCATCCGTTCATCGCTCCCCCGGGCCTCGTCGTCCCCGCGCCTCGCGGTGTGCTCTTCACCGCGAGGGATGGGACGGGCGCTCCCCCGCCGCGGCAGGGTTCGTAGACTCGGAGCATGACCTCTTCGACACCTGAGTCCCCCGCCACCTCGGCCTGGGGCATCGCGCTCACCACCCTCGGTGCCGACGGCTCCGTCCTCGACGCATGGTACCCCTCGCCCCAGCTCGGGGAAGCCCCTTCCGAGCTGTCGCAGCACCCCCTGCACGCCCAGCTCAGCGCCGCCGCGCGGTCCGACGAGGCGCGCGGCACCACCCAGGAGGTGGTGGTCCGCACGATCGACCTCGCCGCCGCCCCGGCCGATGCCGCGGACGCCTATCTCCGTCTCCACCTGCTCTCCCACCGCCTCGTCCGCCCGAACGAGCAGAACCTCGAGGGTCTCTTCGGGCAACTGACGAACGTGGTGTGGACCTCCGAGGGCCCCTGCGCGGTCACAGGCTTCGAGGAGACCCGCCTGCGCCTGATCGCGGCGGGCCGCACCCCGACGGTCTACTCCCTCGACAAGTTCCCGCGCATGGTCGACTACGTGCTGCCCACCGGCGTGCGGATCGGCGACGCGGACCGCGTCCGCCTCGGCGCGCACCTCGCCGAGGGCACGACCGTCATGCACGAGGGCTTCGTGAACTTCAACGCCGGCACCCTCGGCACCTCGATGGTCGAGGGCCGCATCTCGCAGGGCGTCGTCGTCGGCGACGGCTCCGACGTGGGCGGCGGCGCCTCCACCATGGGCACTCTCTCCGGCGGCGGCACCGAGCGCGTCAGCATCGGCCGGCGCTCCCTCATCGGCGCCGAGGCGGGGATCGGCATCGCGATCGGCGACGACTGCGTGGTCGAGGCGGGGCTGTACGTCACCGCCGGCACCAAGGTCGAGCTCGTCGGCGAGAAGGGCGAGGGCGACGCCCCGCACATCGTCAAGGCGCGGGAGCTGTCGGGCGTGCCGAACCTGCTGTTCCGTCGCAACTCCCTGACCGGCGCGGTGCAGGCGGTGGCCCGTGCGGGCCAGACCGTCGAGCTCAACGCCGCCCTCCACAGCAACTGACCAGCGGACCCGCGAGATGGCAGCCGGCTCCCGCGCGCGACGTGCGCCGCGTCGCGGCGTCGGCCGCCATCTCGCGATCCCGCTCGTGATGCTGCTCTTGTTCGCCGGGATCGCCGGAGGCAGCTACGTGGCGCTGCAGCGCTACGGCTCCCCCGCCCATGAGGGCACCTGCGTGGCCAGCGGTCTCGGCACGAGCCATCGCTACACCACGGATCGGGCCGCCAACGCGGCGCTGATCAGCGCGACAGCGGTGGATCGGGACATGCCTCGCCTCAGGCCTGGGCACCAGCCACCGCTACACCACCGAGCGGGTCGCGAACGCGGCGCTGATCAGCGCGACCGCAGTGGACCGGGGCCTGCCCCCGCGCGCCGCCTCGATCGCGCTGGCGACCGCCTACCAGGAGTCGCAGCTGCGCAACATCGACTACGGGGACCGGGACTCGCTGGGGCTCTTCCAGCAGCGGCCCTCGCAGGGCTGGGGCACCGAGGAGCAGATCCTGGATCCGCTCTACGCCACCAACGCCTTCTACGACGCGCTCGTGACCGTGGACGGCTACGAGAGCGCCGACATCAACGACATCGCCCAGCGCGTGCAGCGCTCCGGGCACCCCGAGGCGTATCGGGACCACGAGACCGAGGGACGGCTGTACGCCTCCGCGCTGACCGGCCAGTCCGGCGCGAACCTCCTGTGCACCCTCGGGCCGGTCGGCGCGACCGCCTCCCCCGAGCAGCTGCGCACCGAGCTCCAGCGCCAGTTCCCGCGCGCCGTGGAGACGGGCAGGGTCACCTCGGCGCTCGCCTCGGCCTCCTCCGCCGCTCCGCAGCTGCCCGAGGACGCGGGCGCGACCGCGCTGGTGCTCGATCCCGGCGAGGACGAGACGCTCGGCTGGGCGCTCGCGAACTGGGCCGTGGCCCGCGCGGCCGACGACGCCGTGGTGCAGGTCAGCTACCGCGGCCGGGTGTGGGACCGGACCGCGCACGGCGAGGACGCCGGCGCCTGGGGCAGCGTCGAGGGCGGGGACGGCGAGCGCGTGGTGGTGCTGGTCAGCGGGCGCTGAGCCCGCCCCGGTCGGCCCCGGCCTGCCCACGACCTGGTGGCGGGGCGTCGCACCTGCCCGACCCAGATCGTCGGGCCTGCCGGATCGGCTCCTGCGGCCGGGCGCTCCAGGATCGGAGCATGCCGATGCCGTCCTCCCTCCGCCTGTCCCTCGTCGCCTGGACCCTCGCCGTGGCCGCCGCCGTGGCCGAGACCGGCCTCGCCGTGACCCCGGTGGTCGCGGCCGGCGGGCCGGTCCTCGACCTGCTCCCCGTGCTCGCCCTGCGCGGTCTCGTCTACGGCGCAGCGGCCGCGCTCGTGATCGCCCTGGCGCGCCGCAGACGCTGGGCGCGCACCGCGCTCGCGATCTGCCTGTCCACGATCGGCCTCGCGTCGATGGCGCTCCCCCTGCTGGCCGACGTCGCCGCCGGGGACCTGCCGGGCCCCGCCTTCCTCACCGTGCGCGGCGCGCACATCGCGGCCGTGGTGATCGCGACCGCGGCGATGTCCACCTCGAGCAGCTCCCTGTGGCTGGCCGGCGGGAGCACCCCTCCCCCACGCACAGAAGGGCCCGCGCCCCGGCACTCCGGGACACGGGCCCGCCCCTGATCAACTGGGCTGCGGGAGGCCGTCGGCGCTCAAGGTGCGCTCAGGCGCGCTTGTCCATCTCCGCCTTCAGCGCCGCCAGACGCAGCTCGCTGGTGCCGGTGCGGTCCTCCATCGCGGTGTAGGGGCGCTCGGCCTCGCCGGTGTAGATCTGGCGGGGACGGCCGATCTTCGTCTCCGGGTCGTGGATCATCTCCTGCCACTGGGCGATCCAGCCCGGGAGGCGGCCGATGGCGAAGAGCACCGTGAACATCTCGGTGGGGAAGCCGATGGCCTTGTAGATGATGCCGGTGTAGAAGTCGACGTTGGGGTAGAGCTTGCGCTCGACGAAGTAGTCGTCCTTCAGCGCGATCTCCTCGAGCTTCATGGCGAGCTCGAGCCGCTCGTCCTGCACGCCGAGGCGCTCGAGGACGTCGTCGGCGATCTTCTTGACGATGCGGGCGCGGGGATCGTAGTTCTTGTACACCCGATGGCCGAAGCCCATCAGGCGGATCCCGTCCTCCTTGTTCTTCACCTTCTCCATGAAGTCGCGCGGGTCCATGTCGCGCTGCTGGATCTCGTCGAGCATCTCCATCACGGCGGCGTTCGCACCGCCGTGGGCGGGGCCGGAGAGCGCGCCGATGCCGGCGGAGATCGAGGTGAACAGGTTCGCCTGCGCGGAGCCCACCAGGCGCACCGCGGAGGTCGAGCAGTTCTGCTCGTGGTCCGCGTGCAGGATCAGCAGCTGCTCCATGGCGCGCACGATCACCGGGTCCGCGATGAACTCCTCGACGGGGAAGCCGAAGGTCAGCCGCAGGAAGTTCTCGATCAGGGAGAGGCGGTTGTCCGGGTAGAGCAGGGCGTGGCCCTGCGCGATGCGGTGCGCGTAGGCGGCCATGGTCGGCATCTTCGCGAGCAGGCGCACGGAGGAGATCCGCACCTGCTCCGCGTCGAACGGGTCCAGGGAGTCCTGGTAGAAGGTGGACAGGCCCGAGACCCCGGCCTGCAGCACCGCCATCGGGTGCGCATCGCGGGGGTAGCCGTCGAAGAGGTGCTTGAAGCGCTCGTCGAGCAGGGTGCGCCGCTCGACCTGCGCCTCGAAGTTCTCCAGCTGGCCCTTGGTGGGCAGCTCGCCGTTGATGAGGAGGTAGGCCACCTCGAGGTAGCTCGACTTCTCCGCGAGCTGCTCGATCGGGTAGCCGCGGTAGCGCAGGATGCCCTCGTCGCCGTCGATGTAGGTGATCGACGACTTCGCGTTCGCGGTGTTCATGAAGCCGGGGTCGTAGGTGACCTGGCCGGTCTCCTTGCGCAGCGGACCGATGGCGATGCCCGCGTTGCCCTCCACGGCGGGGACGGCGGGAAGGTCGAGGGACTTCTCGCCCAGGGCGAGGCGAGCAGACGTCGTGGCGTGATCCATGGGCTCTCCGTTGTGCGTGGTCGGATCGGGCACCGGCGCGGGGCCGGGGGTGTCAGGGGTGCGCGAGGCGCTGAGCGGCGGCGGCGATCCGCTCGTCGGTCGCGGTGAGCGCGACGCGCACGAAACGCGTGCCACCCTCACCATAGAACATCCCCGGAGCGACCAGCACACCGAGGTCGGCGAGGCGGTCGACGCTGGTCATCGCGTCCTCCCCGAAGGTCGTCCAGAGGTACAGGCCGGCCTGCGAGCCGTGGATCTCCCCGCCCGCCGCACGCAGCGCCGGCGCCAGCACCTCGCGGCGCGCGCGGTAGATCTCACGCTGCGCGGCGGGACCGGCGTCGTCGGCCAGCGCCGCGGCCATCGCGGTCTGCAGCGGGCCGGGCAGCATCATCCCGGCCTGCTTGCGCACCGCGACGAGCTCGCCGACGAGCGCCGGGTCCCCGGCGACGAAGGCGGCCCGGTAGCCGGCGAGGTTGGACTGCTTGGACAGGGAGTACACGCACAGCAGGCCCTCCAGGGAGCCGCCGTTCACGCGCGGGTCCAGGACCGAGGGCACCTCGTCCACGGTCCAGGGCAGCAGGGCGTAGCACTCGTCGGAGGCGACGACGATCCCGTGCCCGCGTGCCCAGGCGACCAGCGCGGAGAGCTGGGCGACGTCGAGCACCTCGCCGGTGGGGTTAGAGGGCGAGTTCAGCCACAGCAGCCGGATCCGTCCCGCGGCCGACGGGTCGGGCAGCGCGGCGTCGCCCTCGGCGGCCAGGCGCGCCATGTCCATCGGCAGCGGGGTCGCGCCGACGAAGCGGGCACCCATGTCGTAGGTGGGATAGGCGATGTGCGGGAAGGCGATCACGTCACCGGCGCCGAGGCCGAGCTGGAAGGGCAGGTGGGCGACGAGCTCCTTCGACCCGACCGTCGGCAGCACCGACTCGACGCCCAGCGCGGCGGGGGCGGCTCGGTGGCGGCGCACGAAGTCCACCAGCGCCTCCCGCAGGGCGGGGGTGCCGATCGTGGTGGGGTAGCCGGGGCTGTCGGACGCCGCGGCGAGCGCCTCCTGCACGGGGCGGGGCGTCGGGTCGACGGGGGTGCCGACGGAGAGGTCCACGAGGCCGTCCGGGTGCGCAGAGGCGCGCTCGCGGGCGGGGAGGATCGCATCCCAGGGGAAGGCGGGCAGTCGGGCGGCGAGACCCTCGCGCGCGGCGGGACGGTCAGCGGAGTGCGTCGGCGCCATCGCTCAGGCCAGGGGGTTCTCTTGCGGGGGCAGGGCCGCGACGAGCGGGTGGTCCTTGTCGATCACGCCCATCTTCGCCGCGCCGCCGGGGGCGCCGATCTCGTCGAAGAACTCGACGTTGGCCTTGTAGTAGTCGGCCCACTCGTCCGGGGTG
>NHCFJ02800__coassemble_1875_pt1 | contig 13048 bp, 11 predicted proteins | sample NHCFJ02800__metabat2_low_PE_015 | metagenome-assembled genome bin NHCFJ02800
AGCTTTCATCCAGCCTATTTCTTTGCCAATGATGAGGACTTTGCCGCTCCCCCGTCTCGCCGCGGGTGAGCACGTCGATCGCCTCCCCGCCGGTCAGGCCCGGCCAGAGGTTCGTGTCCCCGGGGACGTAGGCGAGGTGATGGTGGATCGTGACCGCCTCGCGCCAGGGGTCCCTGCCGAGCACGCTCACCTCGCCGGAGCTCGAGCGGAGCAGTCCCAGCAGGATGCGGATGGTGGTGGACTTCCCGGCGCCGTTGGGGCCCAGGAAGCCGGTGACCTGGCCGCTCGGCACGGTGAGGTCGAGGTCGTCCAGGGCGCGGGCGCTGCCGAAGGTCTTGGTGAGAGCGCGGACCGAGACGGCCGCGTCGTCGGAGGTCATGGGGTGCTCCTGTCGGTGTGCGGGTCAGGATCGGCGGCGGGAGCGGCGTCACCGGAGGGGTCCGCCGCTCCGCTCCCGGCGAGATAGGTCTCCAGCAGTGTCGAGTCGGTCAGCAGGGGTGTCGTGTACAGCTCCAGCAGGGGCAGCATCATCGAGTCGGTGTACTCGCGGATCCAGCCCGGGAGCTCCTCGAGGTCCATCCGGGCGTGCTGGCCGGGCAGCTGCAGGACGAGCGAGCCGAGGGCCATGTGCACGAGGGCGCGCACCCGGGCCTCGGGGAATCGGCTGGGGCTGATCAGCCCGGCCTCCACCCCCTCCGCGACATAGACCGCCGCGCTGCGGACGAACTCCTCGATGAGCCGCTCCGCGAGCGGGCCGCCCACCTGCAGCCTGCGCAGCACGTAGCCCACTGCGGGCGCGAACTCCTCGACGTCGGCCATCTGGGCGAGCATGGCGCCCGCACCGCCGAAGATCGCGGTGCGCTTCTGCTCCATGGTCACCTCGAGAACGCGCCGGTCGCAGGCCTCGAGCAGGTTCTCGCGAGACCCGAAGTGGTGGATGATCAGGCCCGCGCTGACCCCGGCGTCCTGCGCGACGACACGCAGCGGCGCACCGAGGCCGTCGACCGCGATGCGGGCGAGCGCGGCGCGGAGGATCCGCTCGTCGGCGGGGACGCTGTGCTCCATCGAACCTCCTGCGGTTGGTGCGGGCCGTCTCTCCCCACGACTGAACTGACGTTCAATACGCTATACGCCTGTTCAATCGAGGGCAAGAGGCTTTTCCCCCCGGGACGCAGGTGCGCACCGGTGCCGAGATGCAGAAGCGCGCCGGCCCCGAGGGGACCGGCGCGCGATGGCGGGAGCGGCGGAGCTGTCAGCCCAGGGCGTCGAGCCCGCCCTTGGTGCGCAGCAGCGAGAGGACGAGGCCCTTGGGATCGGCGGCGGGCTCGAGAGCGCACTCGTCGGGCTCGAATGACCATGCGGCGCGCAGCGCTCGGAACACCCCGAACTCCTCCTCCCCGGTGCGCAGGGGCACGGCCTGATAGCCGCCCGCCTCGGGCAGGTGGATGATGAACGCGCCGGTCAGCTCCGGCATCTCGCGGGTGGCGCCGTCGTCGTCCAGCAGCAGCTCGGCCCGGCACACGGCCACGCCCTGCAGGGCGTAGTCGCCGCGGACCTTCTTGCTGGTCTTGATGTCGGCGCTCAGGAGCGTGTTGCCGATCCTCACGATCGCGTCCGTGGTGCCGGCGTAGCCGACGCTGTGATTCACGACGGTCTGCTCGACCTCGACGAACTCGGGCTGGAAGTCGTCCAGGAACCGGCCGTAGCCGTCCAGGCGCACATCGGCGCGGGAGACGAGGCCGCGGAGGTCCTTCTCGGTCGCGAAGGCACCGTGCTCGGCGCGCATCCGCTCGACGATCTCCGCGACATGGGCGGCATCCGGGCGGGTGCCGCTGGTGCCCCAGTCCTCGCAGGCGGCGTGGACGAGGGTGCCGAAGTCCGCCGCGGCGGCCGTGTGCTCGGTCGCGGCGGCGGCGATGCGCTTCTGGGTGCCCCAGCGGTCCCGGGTCACGCGCGAGATCTCCGAGGCGGCGCGATCCGGGTTGCGCTCGAGCCAGGCGTACATCTCCAGCGCCCGCTTCGAGGCCATCGTGGCGTACCAGCCCTGGAGGAAGTCCTTGGCCCGCATCCCCGCGACCGTGGTGATCGAGGGGTACATCAGCGGGCCGTCGGGCTCGAGGCGGTACATGCGTCCGCGCGGGGTGTCGGCGCTCAGGGAGGGGGTGGTCATGGATCCTCGGTGGTGGTGCGGTGCGGTGGTGCGGCCGTCGTGCGGGCGACGGCGGCGGACGGACCCACGGTACGCGCTCCGCCCGCCCTGCTCAGGCGTCCTCGCCGAAGATGATCTGCTCGGCGATGAGCCGGGAGCGCCGGGTGGCCTTCAGGTAGCGGTCCTCGAGCTCCGCGGCGGTCGCGTCCTCGCCGTCGATCAGCAGGGCGAGGGCGCGGAGGTCGTACCGGTCGGTGGGGAGCACCTCGCCCTCCTTCCCCTTCCACAGGAACAGCCCGCGGCGCAGCTGCCAGGCGAGCATCCAGGCGCCCCGCAGCTCCTCCGCCTCGCGCGCCTCGAGCAGCCCCGCCTCGACCGCGGCCTCGAGCTGGGCGAGGGTCGAGGTGGTGCGCAGGGGCTCGACCTCATGGGCGTGCTCGAGGGCGAGCAGCTGGGCGCACCACTCGACGTCGGTCATCCCGCCCCGCCCGAGCTTCAGGTGGCGCGACGGGTCGGCGTTGCGGGGCAGGCGTTCGGACTCCACCCGCGCCTTCATGCGCGTGATCGCCCGGAGCGCGGACTCCTCGAGACCGCCGACGGGATAGCGGTGCCGGTCCATCTCCTCGGTGAGCTGCTCGGCGATCGCCTCGGAGGAGACGATGACGCGGGCGCGCAGCAGCGCCTGCTTCTCCCAGATCTCGGCGTCCCGGCGGAGGTAGTCGATCCAGGAGTCGACGGTGCGGGTGAGCGGGCCGACCTTCCCCTCGGGGCGCAGATCGGCGCTGACCTTCATGTCCGAGCGCGCGGTGGGAGCGTTGAGGATCTTCTGGATCTGGGTCGCGACGGCACCCGTGATCTCGACGGTCCGCTCGCCCGCGCCGCGGTCCACCGCCACGAACTGCACGTCGGCGTCCGAGGCGTAGCCCATCTCGCGGGCCCCGAAGCTGCCTTGGGCGATGATCGCGAGCTCCACCCCGAGCGCCCGGGCCGGGTCGGAGCGGCGCTCGCGCAGCTCCTGCGCGGTGGTCTCGTCGACCTCGTCGATGCCGTCGAGCGGCTCGGCCCCCTCCCCCACGACGTTCCGCTCGCGGGCCACGACGTGATACGCCACCAGCAGCCCCGCCTCGAGCACGGCCTCGGCGAGGTCCGTGAGCGCACGGGCCACCTCCGCGGCGGAGGCGACGCCGCTGAGGTGCGCGAGCGAGATCCGCAGCAGCTCCCGGCTGCGGGTGCGCCGCAGCACGTCGCGGGCCTCCTCGACCGTGTCCACGCGCTCGATCACCGCGAGGAACTCCCGCCCCAGGACGTTCCGGGACAGGGGGCGCAGCTGCGCGTCGCGCGCGAGCCAGCGCACCGCCTCCGGGATCTGCTCGAGCTGCTCGCCGACGTACCGGCTCGCCGCGAGCACCCGCGTGAGGCGCTTCGCCGCGAGGCCGGAGTCCCGCAGCAGTCCGAGATACCAGTGGGCCGAGCCGATCTCGTCGGACAGCCGGCGGAAGGCGAGCAGCCCGAGGTCCGGGTCGATGCCGTCGGCGAACCACTCGAGCATCGCGGGGAGCAGCTGGCGCTGGATCCTCGCTCGCCGGGAGATCCCCTCGGTGAGCGAGGAGATGTGGGCCAGGGCCCGGCCGGGGTCGCGATAGCCGATCGCGGCCAGGCGCGCCTTCGCGTCCTCGGCGCTGAGACTGATCTCGCCGTCCGAGAGGCGGGAGGAGGTCAGCAGCAGCGGACGGTAGAAGATCTCCTCGTGCAGCTGGCGCACACGGCGCCGGGTGCGCTGGTAGCGCTGGGTGAACTCATCGGTGCCGAGGCCCAGGCTGCGGGCGAGGCGTCGCAGGTCCGAGGCGGCGGTGGGCAGCACTTGGGTGCGCCGGAGCCGGTGCAGCTGGAGGCGGTGCTCGACGCAGCGCAGGAAGCGGTAGGCCTCGTCCATCTGCGCGACGTGGGTGCGGGAGATGTATCCGCCCTCGCCGAGCCGGGCGAGGGAGTCCAGGGTCGAGCGGCCCTGGAGCTTCTCGTCGGCGCGTCCGTGCACCATCTGCAGCAGCTGGACGGTGAACTCCACGTCCCGCAGCCCGCCGGGACCGAGCTTGATGTTGCGGTCCACCTCGGCGCGCGGGATGTGCGCCACGACGCGGCGACGCATCGCACGGGTGTCCTCGACGAAGCCGTCGCGGGTCGAGGCCTGCCACACCCACGGCTCGACCATCTCCTCGTAGGCGACGCCCAGCTCGCGGTCGCCGGCGGCCGCCCGCGCCTTCAGCAGCGCCTGGAACTCCCAGGACTTGGCCCATTCGGTGTAGTAGCGGCGGTAGGAGTCCAGGGTGCGCACGAGCGGCCCGTCCTGGCCCTCGGGGCGCAGGTTGGCGTCGACCTGCCACAGCGATCCCTCGGCGGTCCGCTCGGAGCAGGCGCGGGCGAGCTCGCGGGCCAGCGCCGCGCCGATGGTGACCAGGTCCTCCTCCTCGCACTCCTCGTCGGCCGGCGCGACCACGTGCATGACGTCGACGTCGGAGATGTAGTTCAGCTCCCGCGCACCCGTCTTGCCCATCGCGATCACGGCCCAGCGCACCTGCTCGTGCCCCTCGACGGTGGCGCGGGCGATGGCGGAGGCGGCCTCGAGCGCGGCGTCGGCGAGGTCGCTGATCGCGGCCGAGACGCGGGGCTGGAGAGCGGCAGGGTCGGCGGCGCAGGCGTCGGCGGCGGCGATCTGCGCCAGGCGCAGGTGGTAGGCGGCGCGCAGCGCATCGCGCTCCTCGCGCCCGCTGGAGCTCGCGACGGGCACCGCGGCCGACGGGTCGGCGCCGACGGCCTCCAGCAGCGCCTCGCGCACCTGCTCCGCGGTGACGGCGAGCTCGTCGTCCCCCTCGCGGAGCAGGCCCAGGCGGTGCGGGTGGCGGGCGAGCACGTCGCCGAGCGCGACGGAGACTCCCAGCAGGCGGATCAGGCGATGGCCCGGGGTGCCCCGCGTGCCGATCCCGCCGAGGAACTCCTCGATCAGGGCGTCCTCGCCGACCTCGCGCGCCGCCTCGGCCAGGCGCAGCAGCCCGAGCACGGCGTCGTCCCCGTCGGCGGTGGCCCCGAGCGCCTCGGCCGCCCCCTCGCCGAGACCCTGGAGGGCCGGCTCCGACAGGAAGCGGCTGACCCGGTCGGTGCGGGAGAAGCCGAGCCGGGCGAGCACACCGGTGCTGGTCGGGGGCTCGGCGGTGCCCTTCGCGGTCCCGGCGGCGTTCTTCGCCCTGCCCGGGGTCTCCTTCGCGTTGCTCACGGCGTCCCCCTCAGACCCGGCTGAAGGTCGAGCGGAGCTCGTGGTCGGTCACCTGCTCGCGATAGCGCTGCCACTCCTGCTGCTTGTCGCGCAGGAAGAACTCGAAGACCTGCTCGCCGAGCGTGTCCGCCATCAGCTCCGAGCTCTCGAACACCTCGAGCGCGCGGAACAGGTCCGTGGGCAGCGGCTCGATGCCCATCGCGCGGCGCTCCCGCTCGGTGAGCTCCCAGACCGCATCCTCGGCGCCCTCGGGCAGCTCGTAGCCGCCCTCGACGCCGGCCATCCCGGCGGCCAGCAGCACGGCGAAGGCCAGATACGGGTTCGCCGAGGAGTCCAGGCCCCGGAACTCGACACGGGAGGAGGTGGTCTTGGTGGGCTTGTGGAAGGGGACGCGCACGAGCGCCGAGCGGTTGTTGTGGCCCCAGCAGATGTAGCTCGGCGCCTCCTGCGCACCCCAGAGGCGCTTGTAGGAGTTGACCCACTGGTTCGTCACCGCCACGTACTCGGGGGCGTGGCGCAGGAGGCCCGCGATGAACTGCCGCCCGGTGCGGGAGAGCCCGTACTCGGCCCCCGGCTCGTGGAAGGCGTTCTTCCCGCCCTGGAAGAGGGAGAGGTGGGTGTGCATGCCGGAGCCGGGCTGGTCGATCATCGGCTTGGGCATGAAGGAGGCGACCTGCCCCATCGACAGCGCCACCTCCTTGACCACGGTGCGGAGGGTGACGATGTTGTCGGCCGTGGTCAGCGCGTCCGCGTAGCGCAGGTCGATCTCGTTCTGCCCGGGCCCGTTCTCGTGGTGGGAGTACTCGACCTGGATGTTCATCGCCTCCAGGTGCTGGATGGCGGAGCGACGGAAGTCCTGGCCCTGACCTCGGTGGACGTGGTCGAAGTAGCCGGCCCCGTCGATGGGACGCAGCGGCTCCCCCTGCTGGTAGGGGTGCTGGAAGAGGTAGAACTCGATCTCGGGGTGCGCGTAGAACTCCAGCCCCTTCTCCTCGACCCGGGCGAGGGCGTCCTTGAGCACACGGCGCGGGTCCGAGGCCGCGGGCTCCCCGTCGGGCGTGAGGACGTCGCACATCATGCGGCCGGTCGCGTTGGTCTCGCCGCGCCAGGCGAGCAGCTCGAAGGTCGCGGGGTCGGGACGCAGGATCATGTCGGACTCGTAGCTGCGCGTGAGCCCCTCGATCGTGGAGCCGTCGATGCCGATGCCCTCGGTGAAGGCGATCTCGAGATCCGCCGGGGAGATCGCGATGGACTTCAGCGTGCCGACGATGTCGCTGAACCACAGTCGGATGAACCGCACGTCCTGGTCGGAGACGGTGCGGATGACGTCGTCATGAAGATGTCCCATGGGGCAAGTCTGCCTCAGCACCTGCACCGAGGGGGCACTGTGCTCGGACGACAGGACGCCCTGGCATCCCGCAGGATGCCAGGGCGTCCGAGGTGGGCGGAGCTCCGCTCAGCGCCTCGTCACACGGCGGACGAGTCGACGTACCACTTGCCGTCCTCGCCCTTGACCATCGTGACCCCTGCATCGGTGCCCATCATCGTCAGCCCCGCAGTGCCGTCGCCGTTGTCGGTCGCCTCGATCATCGAGCGATCGAGCGCTTCCGCCGCGGAGGGGTCGAAGGTCGCACCCTCCTCCTCGGCCTTCCCCTCGAATCCCGCGGCGCAGGCCTCGAGCGTGGAACCGGACATGCCGTTGCCGGTGGTGGGGTCGAGGACGACCGCGCAGGCGCCCTCACCGTCCCCGCTCGCGGCGGCCTTGAGGAACGCGAGACCCTGGTCGCCCGCGGCGGTGAGGTCCTCCTCCGAGAGAGCCCCGGCCTCGCCGCCCTCGGTCTCCTCGTCCGCGGCGCCTCCGTCGCTGGACTCGCCGCCCGCATCCTCGGCGGCACCGTCCTCCTCCGCGGCGGCGCCCTCGTCCTCAGCGCCCTCGCCCTCGGCGCCCTCGGCGCCTTCGCCCTCGGCCCCCTCGTCCTCCGCGGGCTCCTCGGCGGCCGGGTCGTCGCCGCCGTCGCCGCCGCCGGCGAGGTCGCTGATGGTCCCGCAGGCCGAGGCGCCGACGATGATGGCCAGAGCCCCCAGTCCGGCGGTCGTACCCCTGACGCTCTTGCGCATGATCGCGTTCATGGTGAAGTCCTCCCTCAACGCCGGGGAACTCCCCCGGACGCGGACAGAATGCCACGGCCCCGGCACCGCTGTCGCGGGGGAGAACTCCCCATGCGCCGGGCGTGCGTCCCTCCGGCATCCCGGGCAGGGATCAGAAGGAGATGGAGAAGTACCACTGCCCGTCATCGCCCCGGACCATCGGGACGTCGATCTCCTGCTCGAGCAGGCTGAGCGAGATCGTCCCGTCCTCCCCGGGCTCGGCGCGCACCATCGAGGCGTCGAGGCTGTCGAAGGCGCCCGGTGCGAGGACCTCCTCGTACTCGGCCATCGCCTCCGCGGCACCGTCGGCGCAGGACTGCAGCCGCTCCCCCTCCGGCGCGGTCCCGGTCTCCGGGTCGAGCACGTAGCCGCAGGCGCTCTCCCAGTCCTGGTCGTCGACGACCCGGAGGAAGGCGAGGAAGCGGTCGGTCGCCGCGGTGAGGTCCGCATCGGTGACGTCCGCTCCGCCACCGTCGCTCGCCGAGCCGGATTCGTCGGCGGTCGTCGTGCTCTCCGCGCTCGGGGTGGGGGCGGGCTGCTCGTCGTCCCCCGTGCAGGCGGAGACGCCGAGGGCGAGCCCCAGCGCAGCGGCTGTCACGACGCCGCGTCGCGCCGTCCCGCGCAGTGCGGTCAGTTCCATCATGCTCTCCTCACGAAGCTCCGGCGAGGTCGGGCCCCAGAGTGGCACATGCACGGCGCGTGCGCGGCTTATCCGGGCAGGACGCGTCGGCCGCCGCCTCGCCCCGTGCCCGCGCAGGACTAGGCTGGAGCGTCGGAACCCGTCCTCGTCCAGGAGCCCGCCGTGAGCACTGAGTCCCCCGCCGCCGTCCCCGGCCCCGCCTCGCCGGCGAAGATCCGTCTGCGCCATCTGCAGCGGGCCAAGGAGCAGGGGCGGCCCTTCACGATGCTGACGTCCTACGACCAGTTCTCCGCGAGCATCTTCGAGGAGGCCGGGATCGAGGTCCTGCTCGTCGGCGACTCGGTGGGCACGACCGTGCTCGGGCACTCCTCGACCACGGCCACCACGCATGCCGACATGCTCACCTTCACCGGCGCGGTGGCGCGCAGCGTGCACCGCCCGCTGGTCGTCGCCGATCTCGCCTTCGGCACCTACGAGACCGGCCCGCGGGACGCGGTGCTGCACGGCGTCGAGCTGGTCCGCGCAGGGGCGGAGGCGGTCAAGCTCGAGGGCGGCGCCGCGGTCGTCCCCCAGATCCGCGCGCTCGTCGAGGCCGGGATCCCGGTCTTCGGCCACCTGGGCTTCACGCCCCAGTCCGTCAACGCCCACTCGGGCCACCGCGTGCAGGGACGGGACGAGTCCGCCGCGGCGCAGCTGCTGGCCGATGCCCTCGCGATCCAGGACGCCGGGGTCAGCGCGATGGTGCTCGAGCTCGTGCCGGCGCGCGTCGCCGCCGAGGTCACCGCCGCGCTGCGCGTGCCGACCATCGGGATCGGCGCCGGTCCGGACTGCGACGGACAGGTGCTGGTGTGGCAGGACATGGCGGGCCTGTCCGGCTTCCACGGGAAGTTCGTCAAGGCCTTCGCGGATCTGCGCGGTCAGCTGCGGGACGCCGCCGGGACCTATCGCGCGGAGGTCGAGGGCCGCAGCTATCCCGGATCCGAGCACTCCTTCGAGTGAACGGTCCCGCGGCGCCACGCGGAGGTCGCGATGCGGCGGCTCAGGAGGCGCCGTCGCCCTCCCACGAGTCGTCGTCCGCCTCCCACGTCTCGTTGCGCTTCGCGGCGGTGCTCAGCGCGCGCTCCGCCTCCTCGCGGCTCGCGTACGGCCCCATGCGGTCCGTGGCCGGGGACTGCGCCCCCTCCTCGACCGTCCCGGTGCTCAGGTTGTAGTAGTACTGGGTGCCCTCGGTCACGTCGGTCTCCTTCGGAGTCGGTGAGAGACTGGTGGGCATGACTGTAGAGCAGGAATGGATCCGTCCTGAAGGCCGTGAGCTGCTGGTGCCCGGCACCCTCTCCCCGCGCCGCGCCGTCCCCGCGCGGATCGAGCGCCCCGAGTACGTGGGCAAGGACGAGGCGGTCTCGGACAGCGGTCCGTTCGTGCAGAGCGCCGACGTCATCGCGCGGGTGCGCGAGGCCTCCCGCGTCGCCGCACTCGCGCTGCAGGCCGCCGGCGAGGCGGCCCGGCCGGGGGTGACCACCGATCACATCGACGCCGTCGTCCACGACGTGCTGATCGAGAACGGCGCCTACCCCTCCACGCTCGGCTACCTCGGCTTCGAGAAGTCCTGCTGCACGAGCCTGAACGAGGTCATCTGCCACGGCATCCCCGACTCCACCGTCATGGAGGCCGGCGACATCCTCAACGTCGACGTCACCGCCTACCTGGACGGCGTGCACGGCGACTGCAACGCCACCTTCCTGGTCGGGGACGTGCACCCGCGCGCCCAGGAGCTGGTCGACACCGCCCACGCCGCGATGATGCGCGGGATCAAGGTCGCCCGGCCCGGCCGCGAGGTCAACGTCATCGGGCGCGTCATCGAGAAGTTCGTCTCCCGCCACGGGATGGAGTCGGTGCGCGACTACACCGGCCACGGGGTCGCCGAGGGCTTCCACAACGGCCTGATCATCCCCCACTACGACTCCGCGCCGATGTTCGACGACGTCATCGAGGAGGACATGACCTTCACCATCGAACCCATGGTCACCCTCGGCTCCCAGGCCTGGGACCAGTGGGACGACGGCTGGACGGTCGTCACCCGCGACGGCTCCTACTCCGCGCAGTTCGAGCACACGATGCTGATCACGCCCGAGGGGCCGGAGCTGCTGACCGTCGTCTGAGGCGCCCGCGGCGCGCCCTCGTGACCGGACGCGTCCCGTGCACGGACGGGACCGTCGGCCGAGGGCGCGGCCCGGGTATCGTGAGCGCGCGTGAGGACGCCGACGTCGGCGTCCCGGACCGGGCGGGACGCTCCGCCGCACGACCAGGGAGAGACGATGAGCAAGAAGGCCTTCGGGATCGACATCGGCGGCAGCGGCATCAAGGGCGCGCCCGTCCACCTCGGCAAGGGCGAGCTCGCCGCCGACCGGGTGCGGATCCCCACCCCGCAGCCCTCCACGCCCGACGCCGTCGCGGACGCCGTCGCGGAGCTGCTGGCCTCCTTCGACATCGCCGACGACATGCCCGTCGGCGTCACCTTCCCCGCCGTGATCAAGGACGGCGTCGCGCAGACCGCCGCGAACGTGGACAAGTCCTGGATCGGCACGGACGTGGACGCGCTGCTGACCGAGCGCACCGGGCACGACGTGTTCGTGGTCAACGACGCCGACGCCGCCGGCATCGCCGAGATGGAGTTCGGCGCGGGCACGGGCTCCTCCGGCGTGGTGCAGGTGTTCACCCTCGGCACCGGCGTGGGCAGCGCGACCTTCGTCGACGGGAAGCTCGTGCCCAACACCGAGCTCGGCCACGTGCTCCTGCACGGGGACTCCGCGGAGAAGTACATGGCCTCCTCGGCCAAGGAGCGCGAGGACCTGGACTGGGAGACCTGGGCCGGGCGCCTGCAGGAGTACTTCTCCCACATCGAGTTCCTCTTCAGCCCCACACGCTTCATCGTCGGCGGCGGCGTCTCCAAGAAGCACAAGAAGTTCCTGCCGCTGCTGGACCTGAAGACCGAGATCGTGCCGGCGGAGCTGCGCAACGAGGCCGGCATCATCGGTGCGGCGGTGCTCGCCCGACGCGAGGTGAAGGCGCTGAAGAAGGGCACGAAGAAGGACGAGAAGCACTTCGCCGGGTCGTGAGCTACGCCGGAGCGTGAGCTCCGCGAGAACGTGAGCCGGACCCCGCGGGGCGGACCAGTCGGCCTGTAAGCCGGGTTCTGTGATCGGCAGCCATCCCTCTCGGGTCGCCGTCGCCGACGACCTCCAGCGGTCCACCCGGGAACTCGGGCCGGCGCCCTCGAACGTTCCCTGTCTGACCTTGCTCCCGGTGGGGTTTACCGTGCCGATCTCGTCACCGAGATCGCGGTGGTCTCTTACACCACCCTTTCACCCTTACCGCAGCGTCCCGAGGGGCGCGGCGGCGGTCTGCTCTCTGTGGCACTGTCCCGCGGATCACTCCGGGTGGGCGTTACCCACCACCGTGCCGGATGGAGCCCGGACTTTCCTCGGCCTCGGAGCGTGGGCCCCGAGGACGCGGCTGCCCGGCCGACTGGTCCAGGCAGAAGTCTACGTCCCGACCCGCCCCCTGTCGCCGCACCGCGGCCCGGAACCCGCGCGTGAGGTGCGCTACCTCTCCCGCGCCGCTCCCGGACCGGCCGCGCGGCGCCGAGCACAATGGCCGGATGCTGATCCTGCTGCCGCCCTCGGAGACGAAGACGCGCCCGGCCGAGGTGGGGCATCCTCCGCTCGCGCTCGAGGAGCTCGCCCTGCCCGCGCTGACCGAGGCGCGCGAGACGGTGCTGCGCGCGGCGCACCGCACCGCCGCCGGGCCCGAGGCCGCGGCCAGGCTCGGGGTCCCCGCCTCCTCCCCCGAGCTCGTCGGCCGCATGCTGCACCTGGACCAGGAGCCGGCCGGCGCGCCTCTCACGGTGTACTCCGGGGTGCTCTTCGATCAGCTCGATCCGGCCGCTGAGCCGACGGCGGATCGTCGCGTGCTGGTGCAGTCCGCCCTGCTCGGCCTGGTGGACGCGGCGCGCGACCGGATCCCCGCCTACCGCCTCTCGGCCGCCTCGCAGCTCTCGCGGCTGGGGAAGGCCGGCTCCTGGTGGACCCCGCGTCTGAAGCCCGTCGCCCGTGAGCTGCGCGCGGAGGAGGCCGACGGCCCCTCGCCGCTGGTGATCGACTGCCGCTCCGGCTCCTACCGCTCGATGATGGCGATGCGCAGCGGTGACGGGGTGCGGGTGCTCGAGGTCGCGCCGGTGCAGGAGAGCGGCGGGGTCCGCAAGGTGATCTCCCATGACGCCAAGCGGTACCGGGGGCTGGTCACCCGGGCGCTGCTGGCCTCCGAGGCGGTGCCCGCCACCGCGGAGGAACTGGTGGACCTCGTCGCCGAGGGGCTGGCCGGGATCACCGGTCGAGGCACGTCCCGACTCGGCGTCGAGCTGGACGGGGACCGGCTGGTCGTCGTCGACGTTGTCGACTGAGGCCGAACTCCCCGACGCGCCTGCTCAGCCGGCCCGGCCGCTCCACGGATCGGTGACCTGCGTGCTCACGCGCACGTCCAGGCCGGGCAGCGCCGCGGAGAGCAGCTCCGCGCCGAGCGGGAGCCACAGCGCCTCGCTCGCGGCGTGCGGCACGTCGATCAGCGCCGGCACCGCGTCGGGGTCCGCAGCGGACTCGAGGTGCTCGAGCGCCGGATGATGGCGCAGGTCCGAGGTGATGTACACGTCGGCACCGGCATCGGTCGCGGCCTCGAGGAAGGAGTCCCCTGCGCCGGGGCACACCGCGACGGTGCGCACCATCCGCCCCGGAGCACCCGTGTGGAGGATGCCGCGGGCGGTGGCGGGGACCAGCCCCGCGATCCGCGG
>NHCFJ02800__coassemble_1899_pt1 | contig 12516 bp, 9 predicted proteins | sample NHCFJ02800__metabat2_low_PE_015 | metagenome-assembled genome bin NHCFJ02800
GAGGCCGTCGTCGGCGAGGTTGAAGGCGAACTTCAGCATGCGGATCGCCTGCGGGGACTTCGTCGCGATCGTCGCGGCCATGGCGAGAGCCTCGTCCTCGAGGTCCGCGTGGTCCACGACCCGGTTCACGGCGCCCCAGTCGTAGGCGTCCTGGGCCGAGTACTCCTCGGCGAGGAAGAAGATCTCCCGGGCCCGCTTCTGCCCGACCTGCTTGGCGAGGTACGCGGAGCCGTAGCCGCCGTCGAAGGAGCCGACGTTCGCGTCGGTCTGCTTGAATCGGGCGTTCTCGCGGGAGGCGAGCGAGAGATCCGCGACCACGTGCAGGGAGTGTCCGCCGCCGGCGGCCCAGCCGTTCACGAGGGCGATCACGACCTTGCCCATGGTGCGCATCAGGCGCTGCACCTCGAGGATGTGCAGGCGGCCCGCGGAGCGGGTGCGCACGTCGGCCGTCTCGTCGAGCGCCTCGGACTCGTCGTACTCGTAGCCGGCCCGGCCGCGGATCCTCTGGTCGCCGCCCGAGCAGAAGGAGTGGCCTCCGTCCTTCTCGGAGGGGCCGTTGCCGGTCAGCAGGATCACGCCCACGCCGGTGTCGAGCCGGGCGTGGTCCAGCGCCCGGTACAGCTCGTCGACCGTGTGCGGGCGGAAGGCGTTGCGCACCTCGGGCCGGTCGAAGGCGATCCGCACCGTGGGCAGGTCCCGCGCGGTCAGCTCGCCGTCGGGCGACTCGATCCGCTCCACCGCCCGGTGATACGTGATGTCGGTGAGCTCGGGGCCGCCGTGCTCGCTCGCGGGCACCTCCCGCCAGCGGCGGGGATCGAAGGTGTCGGAGACACGACGGGGCAGCGGGGAGGGCGGGGGCGTCATGACGTCCAGGGTAGTCCGGGGAGGTCCGGCCACGGATCGCTGCGCAGCCGTCCCAGGGTGCGCACGTCCAGGCGCTCCCCGTCGACGAGGAGCTTCCCGCGCTCGAGCCCCTCGACCACGAATCCCGCCGCCCTGGCCACCGCTCCCGAGGCGGGGTTGTTCACCCGGTGACCGAGCTCGAGCCGCTCGAGACCCCAGCCTCCCTCGTCCGACGGGGTCAGCGCCCTGTCCGCCACGGAGAGCGCGGCCCGCGCCGCGAGACCCCGGCCTCGATGGGCGGCGTGCAGCCAGTAGAAGAACCAGCCGCTGAGGTCCTCCGCGTCGACGCTCACGGCCACGAGCCCCACCATCCGGTCCCGGGCGTCGACGATCGCGACGGCACGTCGTCCCGGCTCGAGCAGCCAGGCCACCTGCCGCCTCGCCTGCACGAGGGTGGTGACCTCGCCCTGCCGGGCCATGTCGGGGGCGGAGGCGAAGGCCTCCAGCACGGCGGCGGCGTCGTCCTCGCGCACCGGGCGGAGGCGGTGGTCGGAGGCTGGGCTGCCAGGGGCGGGGCGGTCGGAGATCTCGGGCACCGGCCCATCGTGCCCGCTTCGCGCCCCGGGAGCATGCTGATTACCCTCGCCCCCATGCGCATCCCCACCGAGCTGCTCGATCGCGGCATCGACCGCGTCCACGCCTGGTCCATCCCCATGACCACCCGGTTCCGGCAGATCACCGAGCGTGACGGCCTCCTGCTGCACGGCCCGGAGGGCTGGGCGGAGTTCTCCCCGTTCTGGGACTACGACGCGGCCGAGTCCGCGGCCTGGCTGCGGGCCGCGCTCGAGGACGCGACCTCGCCGCGCCCCGCGCCGCTGCGCGAGGCGGTCGAGGTCAACGCCACGATCCCCGTCGTCCCGGCCGTGCTCGCCGCCCGCATCGCGAGGGTCGGCGGGGCGCGGACGGCGAAGGTCAAGGTCGCCGATCCCGGTGCGGACCTCGCCTCGGACGCGGAGCGTCTCGAGGCCGTGCGGGACGCGATGGGCCCGGAGGCGAGGATCCGGATCGACGCGAACGCCGCCTGGACGCACGAGGAGGCGCTCGAGGCGCTGCCGCTGCTGGACCGTGCGGCGGGCGGGCTCGAGTACGCCGAGCAGCCCTGCGCCGCGCTCGAGGACCTCGCGGCGCTGCGCCGCGAGCTGGACATCCCGATCGCCGCGGACGAGTCGGTGCGACGGGCGGAGGATCCCCTGCGGGTCGCCCGGGCGGAGGCCGCCGACGTGCTCGTGATGAAGGTCCAGCCCCTCGGCGGCGTGACGCGCTGCCTCGAGCTCGCCGAGCAGGCGGGGCTGCCGGTGGTGGTCTCCTCCGCGCTCGAGTCCGGGGTGGGCCTCGGCGCGGGCGTCGCGCTCGCCGCCGCCCTGCCCGAGCTGCCGCACGCCTGCGGGCTCGCGACCGGGACCCTGCTCACCGGGGACCTCGTCGACCCGCCGCTGCACGCCGCGGACGGGGTGCTGCCCGTGGACCGGCGCGAGGTGAGCGAGGAGGCGCTGGCCCGCCATGCGGCCGATCCCGCGCTCACGGCCCGGTGGGAGGATCGCCTCGCCGCCTGCGCCGCCCGGCTGTGACCGCAGCGACGATCAGATCCTCGAGCGAGGCGGGACTACCCTGACGGGGTGCTCGAACCCTCCGCTCCGCCGCCCGCGCCCCTGACGATCCCCGCTCCGCGCCCGACGGGGTCCGGGGCCGTGGACCAGGCGGTCGCGCTGTGGTCGGCGCTGGCCGAGCTCGGGCTCGCCGAGGCGGTGCTCGCCCCCGGCTCCCGCTCCGCGCCGCTGGTCTACGCTCTCGCCGCCGACGAGGTCGCCGGGCGGATCCGCGCCCATGTGCGGATCGACGAGCGCGCCGCGGCCTTCACCGCCCTCGGCGTGGGGCGTCACAACCCCTCACGCCCCGCCGCGGTGGTGACCACCTCCGGCACCGCGACCGCCCACCTGCACGCCGCGGTGATGGAGGCCCACCACTCCCGGATCCCGCTGCTCGTGCTCACTGCGGACCGGCCCGCGGAGCTGCGCGAGGTCGGCGCGAACCAGACCACCCGCCAGGGCGGCATGTTCCGCTCCCTGGTGCGCCTGGCCGTGGACCTCCCCGCCCCCTCTGCTGAGGCCGCGAGCCCGCTCGAGCTGCGCACCGTCGTCTCCACGGCCGCGCGCGCCCTCGCCGCCGCGACCGGCGAGCACCCCGGCCCCGTGCACCTGAACCTCTCCTTCCGCGATCCGCTCGTCCCCCGCCCGGGGACGGCGCAGAGCACCGCGACCGACGAGGGGGCCGTCGGCGCCTCGGAGCGGATCGTGGTCACTCGTCGCCTTCCCGCGCCCGCACCTGCGCCGCAGCCCGTCCCGGTCGACGCCCGCACCGTCGTCGTCGCCGGTGACGGGGCCGGGCCGGCGGCCGCCGCACTCGCCGACGCGCACGGCCTGCCGCTGCTGGCCGAGCCGAGCTCCGGCGCGCTGGAGGCGGAGGGCCTCGTGCCCCGCTACCCGGCGCTGCTGCGCGAGGTGATGGCGGACCCGGACCATCCCCTGCGCCCGCACCGCGCGATCGTGCTCGGCCGGCCCACCCTGTCCCGTCCCGTCGTCGGCGCGCTGCTCGGCGCGGCCGACGTCGAGGTCGTCGTCGTGGACCCGCATCCGGACTGGCCCGATGTCGCGCGCCGCGCGAGCCTCGTGGTCCCCGCCGCGATCGGGCAGGAGACCGCCGGGGCCGATGCGGCGCCCGGGACACCGCCGGGCGGGACGTCCGAGCGGGAGGTGCGCCGCGCCCGGATCGAGGCCTGGCGGGAGGCGGCCGACGCCTCCGCCGCCCGTCTCCCGCAGCCCTGGCAGCAGCGGGCCGCCCTCGCGGTCTGGGAGGCCTCCGGACCCGGCGACCTGCTGGTGCTCGGCTCCTCGAGCCTCGTGCGGGACCTCGAGCAGCATGCCGGGCCCACCGCCGCCCGGGTGATCGCGAACCGGGGTCTGGCCGGGATCGACGGGACCACCGCGATGGCCGGCGGCCTGGCCCTCGCCCGCGCCGGGCGGGAGACCGACGACCGGGCCGCTCCGCGGGAGCGGGTCACGGCGGGGGAGAGGGGCCGCACCCGCCTGCTCGTCGGCGATCTCACCGCGCTGCACGATCTCACCGGGATGCTGGTGGGCCCCGAGGAGCCCCGACCGGATCTCGACGTGATCGTGGTCGACGACGGCGGCGGCCGCATCTTCTCCGGGCTCGAGCACGCCGCCGCCCCGCCCGAGCTGCTGCGCCGCTTCTTCACCACCCCGCACGGCGCCGACATCGCCCGCGCCGCCGCGGCCCTCGGCGCAGAGGCGCAGGAGATCGTGCCCGAGCAGCTGCCGGGCGCCCTCGCCGCGCCCTCGCGCGGGCTGCGGGTCCTGGTGGTCCGGGACGCGGCCGTCCAGGAAGCGTCCAGCGATGTTTCGAGGAACTCTTGACCCGTGATGGTGACATGACCCCATGAACGACCAGCACGACCCGCAGCCGCCCCGCGACGAGGTCCCCGGGACCCCGGACGCGCCCCGCCACGACGCGGCGGAGCCCGCCCCGAGCCCGCCCGCCGCGGACGCCCCCGGTTCGAGCACCCCGGTCACCGCGCCGCTGCCGCCGGCCTCCGCGCCGAGCCCGACGCCCTCCTGGTACGGCGCCGGCCGCGCGGACGGTGCAGGGTCGCCGTATGGAGCCGCCGGGCCCTCCGGCGCCGCCTCCTCGTCCGACACGGCCCTGCTCTACGGCACCTCCCCGTCCTACGGCACGTCTCAGTCCTACGGCGCTGCCCCGTCCTACGGTTCATTCCCGGACTCCGGGACCTCGACGCCCTTCGGCACCGCCGCGGCCGAGTCCTCTGCCGCGCCCGCCGCACCGCCCGCCACCGCGCGCCGCGGCCCGGGCTGGTTCGGGACCGGCGCGCTCGTGCTCGCCGGGATGATGCTCTCCACCGGCCTGACCCTCGGCGGCGTCGTCGCCTACGACCAGCTGCAGGACGACGAGCCGGTCGCGGCCTCGCAGGGAGGTGACGGCGCGGAGACACGACCGGCCGCGTCCACCACCGCGGAGGACCCGGACTGGGCCGCGATCTCCGAGCAGGTCTCGCCCAGCGCCGTCTCCATCCTCGCCTCGACCGGCTCCGGGACGAGCCAGGGCACGGGCGTGGTCCTCGACGCGGACGGCACGATCCTCACCAACGACCACGTCGCCGGTGACGCGCAGTCGCTGCAGGTCACCACCAGCGACGGCCGCAGCTTCGCCGCCTCCCTCGTGGGCACCGATCCCTCGACGGACCTCGCCGTGATCCGCCTGGACTCCCCGCCCGAGGACCTGAAGCCCGCGACCTTCGCGGACTCCTCCACGGTGGTCGTGGGCCAGCCCGTGATGGCGCTCGGCACCCCGCTCGGCCTCGAGAACACCGTCACCACCGGCATCGTCTCGGCGCTCGACCGCCCCGTCACCGCCTCCGGCGAGGAGACCGACGGGTCCGACACCACGTACACCTCCGCGATCCAGACCGATGCCGCGATCAACCCCGGCAACTCCGGCGGGCCGCTCGTGGACGCCGCCGGCCAGGTCATCGGCATCAACACCGCGATCGCCTCCATCCCCAACGAGTCCGGCCAGGCCGGCAGCATCGGGCTCGGCTTCGCGATCCCCTCGAACACCGCGATGCTGATCGCCGAGCAGCTCGAGGACGGCGGTCCCGTCGAGCACGCCTTCGTGGGCGTGACCACCACCGACGGCACCGCCGACGACGGCAGCGCCGGGTACCGCGGCGCGGAGGTGGTCTCCGTCGAGCCGGACAGCCCCGCCGCCGAGGCGGGCCTGGTGGAGGGCGACCTCGTCATCGGCGTCGACGACACCCCTGTCGGCGGCGCCGGCGCCCTGACCGGCGTGGTGCGCGGGCTCGAGGTCGGCTCCACCCATCAGCTCGAGGTGGTGCGCGACGGCTCCGTGCAGACGATCGAGATCACCCTCGCCGCCCGCGAGGGCTGACCGGAGCGGCTCCGGTCGGGGTCAGGACTCGGCGTCGCCGCGCAGCGCCCGCAGCATCGGCCGGCACTTCGCGAGCGCCTCGGCGTGCTCGGAGACCGGGTCCGAGGCGGCGACGAGCCCGCCGCCGGCCTGCAGCACGGCCGTGCGCTCCCCGGTCAGGTGCGCCATCCGCAGCGCGATCGCCCACTGCCCGTCGCCGCTGCCGTCCATCCAGCCCACCGGCGAGGCGTAGCCGCCGCGGTCGTGCGGCTCGAGCCGGGCGATGATCTCGTCGGCCCGCTCGCGCGGGGTCCCGGAGACCGCGGCCGAGGGGTGCAGGCGCGCTGCGACGTCCAGGCTCGTCACCCCCTCGTGCAGGTGGGCGGTGACGTCCGAGGCGAGATGCTCCAGGCCCGGCAGGCGCAGCACGAACGGCTCCGGGGAGACGTCGAGCTCCGCGGCGAGGTCCCCGAGCCGCTCGACCACCGAGTCCACCGCATAGGCGTGCTCGGAGCGCTCCTTGAGGTCGGAGCGGAAGGCCCGACGGTCCGCCTCGTCGAGCTCGCCGTCGTCCGCGACGGGCCGGGAGCCGGCCAGCACGCGGGAGAAGACGCGGCCGTCCTCTGTCTGGGCGAGCATCTCCGGGCTCGCGCCGACCACGTCCTCGAGGTGGTACACCCAGGTGGAGGGGTAGTCCCGGGCGAGCCGGGTGAGCAGCAGGGCGGGGGAGAGGGGCTCCGGGGCGCGCACCGCGGTGCGCTCGGAGAGAACGACCTTCTCCGCCGCGCCCGCGCGGATCTCCCCGACGGCCCGATGCACGAGGGCCTGGTACTCGTCGGGCGTGTGATCGGCCTCGAGCTCGAGCGGCTCCTCGGCGGGCAGGTCCGAAGGGGAGGAGGGGAACAGGTCCCGCCAGGAGACGGGCAGCTCGGGCTCCTCGTCGATCCCGACGACGGTGAGGAAGGACTCCCCGTCGTGCACGCCCAGCAGCGCGCGCGGCACCAGCAGCGTGGAGGGCCGCGGCGAGGAGGCGGCGTAGGAGAAGGAGCCCAGCGCGATCAGGCCGCTGGTGCGCACCTGCACTTCGTCGTCGACCCGGGCGCGCGCGGCGAGCTCGCGGAACGCGGCGCTCGCCTCCGCGAAGCGCTCCGGCCCCGTCGTGCGCACCGACCAGGCACGACCGAGGGCGACCACGCCCTGCCCGTGCCGCAGCCAGGCGCCGCTGACGCCCTCCGGGACATGGCCCAGCAGGTCCACCGGCTCCTCGATCCGGACGGTGCGCACGACGGGCGTCGCGGACACGGGCGCGGAGAGGTCGGGGTGGCGGAGCAGAGCGGACATCCGTGTCATTATGCGTCACCCCCGGCCCGCCGCGCCGTGACCCGCGTCCCGTCCCCGGATCCGTCGGCGAGAGCGGCCGAGGTGCGACCATGGACCGGCGAGAGACCACGGACCGGCAGGGTCCGGGCGCCTTCCCCCACTCCGAGGAGCATCGCGTGAGCACAGACGGCGACAGCATCACGACGCCCCTGGTGCGCGGACTCCTCGCGGCGCTGTCCGTGCTCGGCATCGCGCTCGCCGTGGTGGTCGTGCCGGCGCTCGCCGCGCAGGTCGCGGGCACCGCCTCGAGCGCCACCGCGCTGGACGCCGTGCTGATCGCCCTGAGCATCCTCGTGCTCGGCCACGGCGGCGGGGTCGTCCTCAGCACCGGGGTGATCGACGGGGCGGTGACGCTCACGCCCGTCGGCCTCCAGGTCCTCCTGGTGCTCCTGGCCGCGCTGTCCCTGCGCCGGGCGGGCAGGCGCCTGCAGCTGGTGCGGGACGACGGCGTGCTGCGCGTCGGGGCGCTGCGCGACGCCGGGGTGACCCTCGCCGCCTTCGCCGGGGCCTACGCGATCGGCCTGGCGGTGCTCGCGGCGATCGGCCGCAGCGCCGAGGCGGCCCCGGTGGTCACCTCCGCGCTCGTCTCCGGCGCGCTCGTCGCGGTCGGCGGCGGGCTGATCGGCCTGCTGTGGTCGCTGCGTCGCGAGGCGACCTCCACCGTGCCGGGGGTGAGGGTGCTCGGCCTGCTGCCCGCCCCCTACGACGCCGTCGCGCGCGCCGCGCTGATCGCGCTGCTGGGGCTCATCGGCTCCGGGATGCTGCTGGTGATCGTCCTGGCGCTCACGCACGTGCCCGCCCAGGCCGCGCTCTTCGACCAGCTCGCGCCCGGGTTCGTCGGCGGTCTCGTGCTCCTGCTGCTCCAGCTCGCCCTGCTGCCGCTGCTGGCCGTGTGGGCGCTCGCGGTGCTGCTGGGCGGCACAGTCGTGGTGGGCACCTCCACCGGGATCTCCCTCGGCGAGACGCAGACGGGCGTGCTGCCGGCCCTGCCGATCCTCGGCATCCTGCCCGAGCCGGGCGATCTCCCGTTCTGGACCTGGGGCCTCATGCTGCTGCCGGCCGTCGCGGTCGGGGTCGGCGCGGTCAGCCTCGTGCGCGACGTCGCCGAGCTCGAGATGCGCGAGCGCCGCACCGCCTGGATCGCCTATCCGGCGGTCGTCGTGGTCGCGGTGCTGCTGCTGGCGGGCCTCGCCACCGGCGGGATCGGCGACGGACGCCTCGTGCACCTCGGCCCGCAGATGTCCACGCTGGTCCTGCCGCTGCTGGGCGTGGTCGTGGTCGCCACCGGCCTCGTGCTCGCGGTGCGCGGCACCGCGCTGGTGCCGTGGACTCGCGAACGCCTCGGCGCGCTGCGCGGGCGCGTGGAGGCGGCCGAGACCCGGGAGCGGGGCGAGGCGGCGGACCGCGGGGCCACGACGTCGAGCGCGGGCTCTGCGTCGACCGCGGGCTCGGCGGGCGCTGCGTCGTCTGCGGGCTCTGCCTCGGCCGCAGGATCTGCGGCAGCTGCCGACCCGTCGGCGTCCTCGGCCGGTTCCGCGCTCTCCCCGCAGAGCCCGGCGGGCTCCGCCATGTCGGCCGAGAGCGCGACGGAGTCCGCCGCGAGCCCGGCCCCGTCGGCCGTCAGCCCGGCCGCATCGCCGATGAGCCCGGCACGGTCGGCCGTGAGCCCGGCCCCGTCGGCCGCGAGCCCGGCGGCGTCCGCCGCGAGCCCGGCCTCCTCGGCGCAGAGCGCGGGGGAGGACCCCGCCGCGACCGTCTCGCCGGACTCGCCCGCGGACGAGGAACCGCCCGGTCCCCGAGGACTCAGCCCCCGAGCACCCCGCTGAGCCAGTCCACCATCGAGTTCTGCGCCTCCGCGTCGCACCCGACGCGCGCCTGCTCGGTGATCGCCGTGGAGCGGCACTCCTCGAGATCGGCCAGCGGACCGTAGAACAGGGTGCTCAGCACGGCCCCGGCGACGATCATCAGCGTCGCCGGCAGCCCCAGGAAGGCGCCGATCACGACCATGGACCAGCGGCCGTCCCGCACCGACTGCACCACCACGAGCACCAGCAGCACGAGCGAGACCAGCCCCGTCACCCCCGCCAGCAGCGAGACCGGCAGCGGCATCAGCATCAGCAGCCACGAGGCGAGCAGCGAGAGCGCGAGGGCGCCGACCCGACGACGATGTCGCCGCTCCGGCGGGACGTCGGAGCGGGAGGCCTGGGTGCGATCGCTGTTCACCCCACCCATTGTGCCGTGCCCTGCACGGCCCCGGCCCGGGGACCGGCCGATGACACGGCCCGCCCCGTCACCCGAGAGGGCCACTACCCTGGGGCGGTGACCCGCACCCCCGTCGTCGTCCTGATCTCCGGCACCGGCTCGAACCTCGCCGCCCTCCTCGCCGCCTCCGGGCAGGAGCAGTGCCCCTACGAGGTGGTCGGCGTGATCGCCGACCGCGAGGCCGCCGGCCTCGCCCATGCCCGCGAGGCGGGCATCCCCTCCCAGGTCGTGGCCCTCGGCGACCACCCGGACCGTGCTGCCTGGGACAGGGCCCTCGCCGACGCCGTCGCCGCCCACGCCCCGCAGCTGGTGGTGCTCGCCGGGTTCATGAAGCTCGTCGGCCCGCCCCTGCTCGAGTCCTTCGGCGGGCGGATCATCAACACCCACCCGGCGCTGCTGCCCTCCTTCCCCGGCGCCCACGGCGTGCGCGACGCCCTCGCCCACGGCGTCAAGGTCACCGGCTGCAGCGTGATCGAGGTCGACGCCGGGGTGGACACCGGGCGGATCCTCGCCCAGCGCGCCGTGGACGTCCTCGAGGAGGACACCGAGGACGCGCTCCACGAGCGCATCAAGGCCGTCGAGCAGCCGCTGCTGGTCGAGGTCGTGCGCCGTCTCACCGCCGCCCGCTGAGCGCGGCGCCCGGGCGCCGGCCCGGTAGGCTGGCAGCGACACGACTGGCGAAGGTGGGCGACCACCGGGGAGTGTGACGTCGGGGGCATCGACCGCCTGGGTGCCCGCCGCAAGCAGATCCGACCAAGGAGCACGCCACGTGAGCACCGCAGAACGCCGCCCGATCCGCCGAGCCCTCCTCTCCGTCTTCGACAAGACCGGCATCGTCGACCTCGCCCGCACCCTCGCCGAGCAGGGCGTGGAGATCCTCTCGACCGGCTCCACCGCCGCGACCATCCGCGAGGCCGGCATCGCCGTCACCGACGTCGAGACCGTCACCGGCTTCCCCGAGATGCTCGACGGCCGCGTCAAGACCCTCCACCCCCGCATCCACGGCGGCATCCTCGCCGACCAGCGCCTGGAGAGCCACCGCGCGCAGCTCGCCGAGCACGACATCGCCCCGCTCGACCTCGTCGTCGTGAACCTCTACCCCTTCGCCGAGACCGTCGCCGCGGGTGGCACCTTCGACGAGATCATCGAGAAGATCGATGTGGGCGGCCCCACGATGGTCCGCGCCGCCGCGAAGAACTTCGCCTCCGTGGCCGTGGTCGTGGACCCCGAGGGCTACCCGATCGCGGCCGAGGCCGCCGAGGCCGGCGGCTTCACCCTCGCCGAGCGCCAGGAGCTCTCCACGATCGCCTTCACCCGCACCGCGGAGTACGACGAGGCGATCAGCGACTGGATGCTCGGCCAGCTCGCCGAGGACGGCGAGGACGCCGCGGCCGAGGCCGAGGCCGACGACGAGCAGCTCCCCACGATCCTCGACCTCTCCGAGGCCGACGCCGCCGAGCTCGGCATCACCGCGACCCTGCGCTACGGCGAGAACCCCCACCAGCGGGCCCGCCTGGCCGTCACCGACGAGGACGAGCCCGGCATCGCCGGCGCCGAGCAGCTCGGCGGCAAGGCCATGAGCTACAACAACTACGTCGACGCGGACGCCGCGGTGCGCGCCGCCCACGACCACGCCCGCCCCGCCGTCGCCGTGGTCAAGCACAACAACCCCTGCGGCATCGCCGTGGTCGACGAGGGCGAGGACATCGCCCGCGCCCACGCCCTCGCGCACGGCACTGACCCCGTCTCCGCCTACGGCGGCGTGATCGCCGCGAACCGCACGGTCACCCTCGCCATGGCCCAGCAGGTCAAGCCGATCTTCACCGAGGTGATCCTCGCCCCTGGGTACGAGGACGAGGCGCTCGAGCTGCTGCGCACCAAGAAGAACCTCCGCATCCTGAAGCTCGAGGGGGAGTACTCCCGCGGCGTCGAGATGCGCGAGATCTGGGGCGGGATGCTCATCCAGGACGCCGATGCGATCGACGCCGAGGGCGACGCGCCCGCCGGCTGGACCCTCGCCGCGGGCGAGGCGGCCGACGCCGCGACCCTCGCCGACCTCGAGTTCGCCTGGCGCGCGGTGCGGGCCGTGAAGTCCAACGCGATCCTCCTCGCCGCAGACGGCGCAGCCGTCGGCATCGGGATGGGCCAGGTCAACCGCCTGGACTCCTGCCGCCTCGCCGTCGCCCGCGCGAACACGCTCGGCGAGCACGCCGAGGGCGGGACCGCCCCCGAGCGGGCGCGCGGCGCCGTCGCGGCCTCCGACGCCTTCTTCCCCTTCGCCGACGGCGCCCAGATCCTGCTGGACGCCGGGGTTCGGGCCATCGTGCAGCCCGGCGGCTCGATCCGCGACGAGGAGGTCGTCGAGGCCTGCCGCGCCGCGGGCGTCACCCTCTACCTCACCGGCACCCGCCACTTCGCCCACTGAGGCCCCGGCGCCGCCCGCGCTCCCGACCGGTCGGGAACGGTGCGTCGGCGCCCCCGTCCTGCGCCGTCCGGGACCACGTTCCCGGACGGCGCAGGACCTCCGTTCACCTCCGGGTCATCCGCGCCCTCTAGAGTTGAGCGCATAGACCAGCGAGCGCCGAAGGAGTGAGCGTGAAGATCCCGGACAACCAGAGCCTGCGCGAGTACATCGAGCACCTGCGCGAGGAGGGGTACTCGGTCCAGGACGGGCACACGCCGGACCCGGACCTCATCGACCCGCAGGGGAACCCGGTCTACACCTGGCAGGAGGGCTACCCGTACGAGACCCGCATGGACCGGGACGAGTACGAGCTGGAGAAGTACAAGCTGCAGGTCGAGCTGCTGAAGTACCAGTACTGGCTCGAGGACAACGACCAGAAGTCGGTCATCATCTTCGAGGGGCGGGACGCGGCCGGCAAGGGCGGCACCATCAAGCGCTTCACCGAGCACCTCAACCCGCGCACCGCACGGGTCGTCGCGCTGAACAAGCCCTCGGACCGCGAGCGCGGGCAGTGGTACTTCCAGCGCTACATCCAGCACCTGCCCACC
>NHCFJ02800__coassemble_1901_pt1 | contig 12469 bp, 9 predicted proteins | sample NHCFJ02800__metabat2_low_PE_015 | metagenome-assembled genome bin NHCFJ02800
CCTCCCGGAGTCCGACGCCCCCGCCGCCCTCGAGGCGATCGAGAAGGCGCGCGAGGCGATCGGCTTCACCGAGGTCCGCTACAACGACCAGATCGGGAAGGTCTCCATCGTCGGCGCCGGGATGCGCGCGCACCCGGGCGTCTCGGCGACCCTGTTCCGCTCGCTCGGCGAGGCGGGCATCAACATCGACATGATCTCCACCTCGGAGATCCGCATCTCCGTCGTCACCGAGCAGTCCCGGCTCGACGACGCGGTGCGCGTGATCCACACGGCGTTCGGCCTCGACGCCGAGCAGACCGAGGCCGTGGTCTACGGAGGGACCGGACGATGAGCACCAGCACCCACACCGCCCCCGACTTCTCCGGCACCCCCGGCTTCGCGGCCGACGGACCGGTCATCGGCGTCGTCGGCGCGACCGGACAGGTGGGGCGTGTGATGCTCGCCCTGCTCGCCGACCGCGCGGTCGCACATTCCTCGATCCGCGTCTTCGCCTCCTCCCGCAGCGCCGGGAAGACCGTGCAGTACGCGGGTCTGGACCTGGTCGTCGAGGACTCGGAGACGGCCGACATCACCTCCGAGGGCAGCCGCCTGGACGTGGCGATCTTCTCCGCCGGCGGCTCGACCTCGAAGGCGCTCGCGCCCCGCTTCGCCGAGGCCGGCGCCGTGGTCGTGGACAACTCCTCGGCCTGGCGCCGTGACGAGGAGGTGCCGCTGGTGGTCTCCGAGGTGAACCCCGAGCAGGTCACCGCCCCGAAGCGCGGCATCATCGCCAACCCCAACTGCACCACCATGGCCGCGATGCCGAGCCTGAAGGCGCTGCACGACGAGGCCGGTCTGGCGCGGCTGAAGGTCGCGACCTACCAGGCGGTCTCCGGCTCCGGCGTGGCCGGTGTCGCGGAGCTCGCCTCGCAGGTCAGGAAGGGCGCGGACCACGTCGAGGAGCTCGCGCTGGACGGCTCCGCGGTGGACCTGGGCGAGCCCGAGGTGTACCAGGCGCCGATCGCGTACAACGTGGTCGCGCTCGCGGGGAACCTCATGGACGACGGCACGGGCGAGACCGACGAGGAGCAGAAGCTCCGCAACGAGTCCCGCCGGATCCTGGGCCTGCCGGACCTGCCCGTGGCCGGCACCTGCGTGCGCGTGCCCGTGATGAGCGGCCACGCCCTGGCGATCCACGCCGAGTTCGACGAGCCGATCACCCCGGAGCGAGCGCGCGAGCTGCTCGAGGCGGCGCCGGGCGTGACCGTCGTGGACCTGCCCACTCCGCTGATGGCGGCGGGCAAGGATGGCACATTCGTCGGCCGCATTCGACAGGACGCCTCGGTGCCGGGCGGGAAGGGCCTGATCCTCTTCGCGGTGGCCGATAATCTCCGCAAGGGGGCAGCGCTGAACGCGATCCAGATCGCGGAGCTGATCGTCTCCCGCTGACGATGAAGGAGGAACGCCGATGACGAGTGTCGTGACCAACGGGTCCCTGGGGGCAGGGACCGGACCGATCTCACTGTCGACGGCGTTCTCCGACCGGGCCGGGGAGGAGGCGCCGGGCCAGACGGGCCCGGTGCCCCTCGTCGAGCCGCTGGACCGGGTGCTGCGCAACCTCGACTCCCTCACCGAGGCCCAGGGGCGCGCCTCGGAGCTCCCGTCGGCGTCGGGCGCGGCGGCCGACGGCGAGGACGCCGCGGGGACCGGTGAGCCCACCCGCCGCGAGGCGATCCTCGATGCGGCCTCCGCACTGTTCGCCGAGCGCGGCTATCACGGGGCGAGCCTGCGGGACATCTCGCGCCGCGTGGGGATCTCGCACCCGGGGATGCTGCACCACTTCTCCTCCAAGGACGTGCTGCTCGGCGCGGTGATCGACCGGCTCGAGGCGCATGCGCAGGGGCTCCTGGACTCCGTCGAGGCGATCTCCTCGTCGCCGACGACGCTGATCGCAGCGCTGAGCGGACCCTGGGACCCGCGGAAGCACTCGATGGCGCTGCTGGCGACGCTCTCGGCGGAGGTCGTGAACCCGCAGCATCCGGGTCGCTACCGCATCGCCCGGCTGCGCCTCGTGCACGAGCACGTGCTGGTGCAGGTCTTCACCGCTCTCGGGGAGCGGGGACGGCTGGTCGAGGGCGCCTCGGCGACCTTCCTCGCCCGCCAGCTCTTCTCCCTGCTGCTGAGCCTGACGGTGCGCGAGCACACGGTCCGCGCGCTGCAGCGGACCGGCGACGCGGACCCGATCACCGATGCGGAGGCGTTCGTGCGCCTCTGCTGCACCGAGGACTGACACGGGCCGCCGGCACCGACCAGGTCGCCAGGCCGACGGCGCCGCCCCGCTCACCAGGCCGACGGCGCCGCCCCGGTCACCGGGCCGACGTGCCGCGTCGGAGGCGGATCGCGTCCGTGGACCGTCGTCGCCGTCTGGCCGTGTCGGACGGGTCGATAGACTCGCCGCCGTGACCCCTCGTGGAGAGCCCCGATGAGCGCCGGCCGCGTCCCGGAGGACCACACCTCCGGTCTCACCGGCGGCCCCCAGCCGCGCCCCGCGTCGGCCGACGCGGCGGAGGCCGCCTTCCCGGCGGCCCCCGTGCCGAGGTTCCCCCGGCTGCAGGCTCTCGCGGGCCTGACGGTCAAAGGGCGGGACGACCGGACCGTCGGCCGGGTGCGCGACATCTACCAGCAGGACGCGAGCGGCGCGCTCGCGGCGATCACCGTGGTGCCGCGCCAGCTGAGCTCCCGCGCCGTCCTGGTCCCCGCCGCCGCGATCGAGACCCTCCCGCCGTTCGGCGCGCAGCAGGAGGACGCCCGACGCGACACGCGGGCCGACGCCGGTCCCGACTCCGTCGCCGGTCCCGACGCCGGCGCAGGCTCGGCCTCTGCATCCAGCGAAGGCTCCGGCGCAGGTTCACGCCCCGGCTCCGGCGAGGACCCCGTGGTGCGGCTGCGCGTGGACGCCGCGACGGCACGAGCCGGGAAGCGGCCGCCGGAGATCGCCCACGTCACCCCGCAGCAGATGCGCGAGGCGGCGGAGGCTCTGGGCCTGGAGGCCGCGGGGCACCTCGGCGACCCCGTCGAACCGCGGGGCCCGTCCTCCGCGGAGCTCCGGGACCGATCCTCCGCGGAGAGCCTGGACGCAGCGGACACCCCGAACCCCGTCGAGCCCCGCTAGAGCACCGTCTCCGCGCCCATCACGACGGTCCGCGTCGGCGGCAGGTGCAGCACCTGGGTGCGGTTCGCGGAGCCGCGCTCCAGGGCGCGCACGAGCACCTTCTGCCAGCGCGGCATCGAGGTGTCCTGTCCGGCCTCGATCCGGAACACCGAGAGCACGTACATCGCCTCCTCCGCCTCGAGCGCGAGGGCGGGGACGTGGAGGATGCAGTCGGCGGGGCAGTCCGACGAGTGCGGGCCGCCTCGCAGCTCGACGGCGGCGCGGAGCGCGGCGGGGACGTCCTGGGTGTCGTGGAAGCCGACCAGGTAGGTCACCTGCACGATCCCCGGCCCGATCTCGCGGGCGTGGACCCGGTCCTCGCGCCGCGCATGGGGCACGCCGATGTGCTTCATCGTCATGATCACCACGTGCTCGTGCAGCACCCGGTTCATCCGCACGCCGGTGCGCAGGGCGAGCGGCACGGTCGCCGGGTCGCCGTGGGGGTAGACGACCAGCCCCGGCACCCGTCGCACCGCGCAGTCGGGCCCGGTGACGAAATCCGTGAGCGGGCCCTCGAGCTCGCGGCGCCGGCCGAAGAGGATCCGCGCCCCGCGATGCCACACGAGCATGATCGTGGTGAGCACGGCGGCGATCACCAACGAGATCCAGCCGCCCGCGGGGACCTTGACGATGTTCGCGGCCAGGAGCAGCAGCTCGAGCCCGCCGACCAGCACGGCGAGCAGCACCACCTGCCACAGCGGCCGGCGCAGGATCCGCCGGGCGTAGAGCAGGTACAGCGCGAGCACGAGGATGATCGTCGCGGTGACGGCGAGGCCGTAGGCCGCCGCGAGCGCCTCGGAGCGGCGGAAGACGAGCACCAGAGTGACCACCCCGGCGAACAGCAGCAGGTTCACGGCGGGGAGGTAGACCTGTCCGCCGTGCTCGAGGGAGGTCTGGATGGCCTTCAGCCGCGGCAGCAGCGAGAGCCGGGTCGCCTGCCGGGCCACGGAGAACGCCCCGGAGATCACGGCCTGCGAGGCGATGACGGTCGCGACCGCGGACAGCGCCACCAGCGGCACCCGCAGCACCTCGGGCACCAGGGTGAAGAAGGGGTTCACGACCGCGGACGGGTCGGTGAGCACGAGCGCGCCCTGGCCCAGGTAGTTGATCAGCAGCGCCGGCAGCACGAGCGCGAGCCAGGCCACGGCGATGGGCCGGTGCCCGAAGTGGCCCATGTCCGCGTACAGCGCCTCCGCCCCGGTGATCGCGAGCACCACGGCGCCGAGGGCGACGAAGGCGATCAGCGGCCGGTCGATCATGAAGGCGATCGCGTGGTGCGGGGACAGCGCCTGCAGGATCGCGGGGTGGGCGAGCACGTGCGGCAGCCCGATCGCCGCGAGCGTGAGGAACCACAGCGCCATGACCGGGCCGAAGAACCGCCCTATCCGCCCGGTGCCGCGGTGCTGCACGGCGAACAGGACCGTGAGCACGATCAGGGCCCCGGGCACGATCACGGCGTTGGGCACGGCGGCCGCCACCTCGATGCCCTCGAAGGCGGAGAGCACGGAGATCGCCGGGGTGATCACGGAGTCGCCGAAGAACAGCGCCGCCCCGATCACGCCCAGGACCAGGGCGATCGACGCCTCACGCGGGCCGACGCCACCGGGGCCGCGGAGCTTGCGCAGCACGAGCGCGGCGAGGGCCAGGATCCCGCCCTCGCCCTGGTTGTCGGCCCGCATGATCAGGCCGATGTAGGCGACGGTGACGATGATCAGCAGGCACCAGGTGACCATCGAGATCACCCCGAGCACATCGGCCTCGGAGGGGGCGACGGCGTGGTGGTGGAGGGCGAAGACGGTCTGCAGCGCGTACAGGGGGCTGGTGCCGATGTCGCCGAAGACGACGCCCAGCGCGCCGAGCGATGCCGCGGCGAGCGGGGTGCGGGCGCGGGGCATCCCGCGGTGGTCGAGGTGGTCGTGGTGGTGACGGCGGTGGTGGGCGGGCCCGTCGGTCGACGGGGCTCTGACGGACAGCGGGGTTCCCGACGGGGCGTCTGCAGACTGCGCGGCGGCACTGGGCGGCGAGCCGGCCGACCGTCCGTCGTCGGGCGGCGGGGCGCCGGGTGCGGGGGAAGGGGCCGGGGACGATGTCCCGTCGGCCCGAGGGGTGCGCTCCGTGGCAGGGGTGGTGGGCTCGTCGGAGCGAGGCGAGCTCGAGGGGTCCTCGTGCACGGAGAGGATCATGCCACCGCGCCGCCGGAATGCACCCGCCCCGATCGTGCGGGTTCTGCTCCGTGCGTCACATCGTCCCGTCTCCGCACAGGCCCGCCAGATCCGTCACAGGGACCGATCGGATCTAGCAACAAAACGAACGGTTCGTTAATCTCGGCGCGTGACGACACCCCGCACCGCCGCCCTCCCCGCGACCCCCGCCGCCCCGCTCGCCGGTCGTCGCGAGTGGGCCGCGCTCGTCGTGCTCGTGCTCGCGGTGACCCTGCTCGCCATCGACGGCACCGTGCTCTTCCTCGCGATCCCGTCGCTGACCGCGGATCTCGCCCCGACGGCCGCCCAGATCCTGTGGATCGGGGACATCTACTCCTTCGTGCTGGCGGGGCTGCTGATCACGATGGGGAACCTCGCCGACCGCATCGGCCGCAAGCGCCTGCTGCTCACCGGCGCGATCGCCTTCGGCGCCGCCTCGCTGCTGGCCGCCTTCGCGCCGAACGCGGAGCTGCTCATCGCCGCCCGCGCCCTGCTGGGCCTGGCCGGGGCGACGATCATGCCCTCGACCCTGTCGATCATCCGCGGCCTGTTCCACGATCCCGCCCAGCGCACCCGGGCGATCGCGCTGTGGTCGGCCGGGGCGATGGCCGGCGCCGCCGTCGGCCCGCTGGTCGGCGGGGCGCTGCTGGAGCTGTTCTGGTGGGGGTCGGTGTTCCTCATCAACGTGCCGGTGATCGCGCTGGTCGTCGGGCTCGGCGCGTGGCTGCTGCCCGAGTCGCGCAGCACCACCGCCGGGCGGGTCGACCTCCTCTCCGCGGTCCTGTCCGTGCTCGCCGTCGTCCCGGTGGTCTTCGCGATCAAGCAGGTCCTCGGGGGCGAGGCCGGAGCCCCGGCGCTGCTCGCCGCCGTGCTCGGGGCGGTCGCCGCCGTGGTCTTCGTGCGCCGACAGCGTCGCCTCGTCACTCCGCTGATCGACGTGGAGCTGTTCCGCATCCCCGCCTTCACCGGGGCCATCGCCGCGAACGGCCTGTCGATCTTCGCGTTCCTGGGCATGCTCTACTTCTTCTCCCAGTACCTCCAGCTCGTGCGGGGATTCGCGCCCTTCCGCGCGGGTCTGGCCGAGATGCCCGCGACCCTCGCCTCCCTCGCGGTCGTGGTCGTCGTCGGGGCCGCGCTCGCACGTCTGGGGCGGGGGCGGGCGATCGCCGTCGGCCTCGCCGTCGGGGCGCTGGGACTGGCGGGCCTCGGGATCGCCGAGGGGCTGCCCGGCTATCTCGGGATCGGGATCGCCCTGGGCGTGATCGGGCTCGGCACGGGGCTGTCGATGACCCTGTCGACCGACGCCGTGGTCTCGGCGGTCCCGGTCGAGCGCGCGGGTGCCGCCTCCTCGATCTCGGAGACCGCCTACGAGCTGGGCGTCGCGCTCGGCATCGGCGTGCTCGGCTCCCTGCACACCGCGATCTATCGCGCGGACCTCACGATCCCCGTCGGCACCTCCGGCGCGCAGGCCGCGGCGATGGAGGACTCCCTCGCCCATGCATCGAGCATCATGGGGGAGCAGGAGGCGTCCCTGCTCGCCCACGCGCAGGAGGCCTTCACGCACGCCACGCAGGCCACCGCCTACGCCGCCTCGGGACTCCTGGTCCTCGCGGCGGTGGTGGCCTGGCGCCTCATCCCGTCCGAGCCGACCCCCAGGAGCTGATCGTGGACACCGACGACCCTGCGGAGCCCGTCGACCCCGCCGACGGCACGGAGTCCGCGGAGCCCGCGGCGCCGCAGCGCGACAAGGAGCGCACCCGCGCGGCGATCCTCGACGCCGCGGCGGCGATGATCACCGAGCACGGCAGCGGCGTGAGCCTCGCGCACATCGCCCAGCGCGCCGGGGTGTCCAAGGGGGCGCTCACACACCACTTCCCGCACCGCCTCGAGCTCGAGAAGGCGCTGGTGCGCCGCTCCAACGAGCAGTTCTGGGCCGACGTCCGCGCCCTCGTCGACCTCTCCGAGAACCGTCCCGGGAAGCTGCTGCGCGCCTATGTGCGGGCCCTGACCTCGGCCGACTCCCGTGCGGCGGAGATCTTCTCCCCGTCCTCGCTGCTGACCGTGCTCGGCACCCGCCCGGGCATGGAGGACGAGGCCGAGCAGGACGCGGCGCGCTGGCGCGAGGAGCTCACGGCCGACGGGATCGATCCGGTGCAGGCCCTCATGGTGCGCGTGGCCTGCGAGGGCGTCGCGATGAGCCTCGGCACCCCCTATGTCACCGACGAGGAGCGGGCCCTGGCCCACGCCCGGCTCCTCGAGCTCGCCGAGCCGCGCTGATCCCGGCGTCGGTCCCCGCGCGTGCGGCGGTGCCGGCCCCGGCGCCGGACCCGGCCCGACGGTCGCCGCCCGGGCCCCGTCTACGATGACCGGCATGACCACGACGCGCCGGGAGCCCCGTGAGGAGCCGCCCGTGCGCACGGCGCGGAGCGGAGCGCGCCGCGGCTCCGCGCCCGTCGGCCACAGCGCGATGCGCTCGGCGAACCTGAGCCTGCTGCTGCGTCACCTGCACGCCCACGGCGGGCGCTCCCGCGCCGCCCTCTCCCAGGAGACGGGCCTGTCGAAGGCGGCGGTGACCTCGCTCGTCACCGACCTCGCCGAGCGCGGCCTGGTCCAGGAGGGAGCGGTGGAACGGCGCGGCACCGTCGGGCGACCCGGCACGGAGGTCCGCATCGATCCGGGGCACGCCGCCGGCATCGGGCTCGAGCTCAACGTCGACTACCTCGCCGTGAGCCTGCGCGATCTCGGCGGGCAGGTGCGCTTCCGCTCCTCGGTCCCGATGCCGGTCGTCGAGGGCGCCGGTGGTCCCGCAGACTCCGCCGGTCCTGAGGGGGCCGCCGGTCCCGAGCGCTCCGTCGGCCCCGACGGCCGCTCCTACCCGCCCGAGCTCGTCCTCGACCTCGCCGCGCAGCAGCTGCGGGAGGCGCTGGCCTCCGCCGACGCCGAGGGCCTGTGGGTCGCCGGGGTCACCGTCGCCGCGCCCGGGCCCGTCGACTACGAGGGCGCGACCGTCCGCTTCGCCTCCAACCTCGGCTGGTCGGGCGTGCACCTCGGCCGCGAGCTCGAGCAGCGCCTCGGCGGCGCCCTGCCCCCTCTCTCCCTCGAGAACGATGCGAAGCTCTCCGCGCTCGCCGAGGCGCCGCGACTGGCCCGGCGGGGGATCGCGGACCTCGTCTATCTCACCGGCGACATCGGCGTCGGAGCCGGGATCATCTCTGGCGGACGCCTGATCCGCGGCTGGTCGGGGTTCTCCGGCGAGGTCGGGCACATCGGCCTGGACCCGGCCGGTGCGCACTGCCGCTGCGGGCGGCGCGGCTGCTGGGAGACCCTCGTCGGCTTCGACTCCGTCCTCGCCGTGCTCGACCCGGACGACCCGGCCCGCTCCGGGCACCTGCCCATGCAGGAGCGGCTGCGCCGGATCCGCACGCAGCTCGAGGCCGGCGACACCCGGCTCGAGGACCGCTTCGCGCGCCTGCCGGAGGACCTCGTGCGCGGCGCCGGCGTGCTCGTGGACGTGCTGAACCCGCAGGCCATCGTGCTGGGCGGCTACTTCGGGGCCTTCGCCGACCTGCTCGTCCAGCCCGTGCAGGACGCTCTGGACGCACGGCTGCTGGCCGAGGACGGGCGGGTCGAGGTGAGCGCCTCCGTGCTCGGCCTGGACGCCGCGGCCGCGGGCGGTGCGGCCGTCGCCCTCGAGCGCGTGCTCGAGAACCCTCTGCTCGCCCCGTCGCTCGGCGCCGACGCCGCCCCCGACCCCGCCTGACCCGCGGCCCGAGCCTTCGCCTGCTCCGCCGTCGCCCGACTGTTGACACCGCGACCCCCGCGCCCTAGTTTGTTCGCAACGTGAACGTATAGGGGTGCCCCCGCGGCGCGGCACGACAGGACGTGCCCCGAACGCACCCCGCCCGCGCGAGGAGGAGCGAGCATGATCAGGTTCGGCACCGGTGGCTGGAGGGCCATCATCGGCGACGAGTTCACCAGGGAGAACGTGCGTCTGCTGGCGCAGGGCCTCGCCGATCGCATGCACGCCGAGGGCGTCGCCGAGCGCGGCCTCGTGATCAGCTACGACCGTCGCTTCCTCTCCGACGTCGCCGCGTGGTGGGCGATCGAGGTGCTCGCCGGCAACGACATCCCCGTCCGCGTGATCACCCGCCCCGTGCCCACGCCGATGTGCATGTGGACGGTGCGCCAGACGGGCGCGGCCTACGGCATCGCGGTCACCGCCTCGCACAACCCCGCCCTGTACAACGGGCTGAAGATCTTCACCGAGGGCGGGCGCGACGCCGAGATCGAGGTGACCGACGAGCTCGCCGCGCACACCGCGACCCTTGCCCCCGAGGACGTGCGCTCCCTGCCCCCGCACGAGGTGCGCGACAGCGACATGGTCACCGAGCAGGCCTCGATCAACTGGTACCTCGACTCGATCATCGACCAGCTCGACCTCGACGTGATCCGCCACGCGCACCTGAAGATCGTGCTGGACCCGATGTTCGGCGTCTCCCAGACCTCGCTGCAGACGGTGCTGATCAGCGCCCGCTGCGAGGTCGAGGTGATCAACGCCCGCCACGACCCGCTGTTCGGCGGGCGCATGCCCTCCCCGGCCGAGGGCTCGATGTCCCCGCTGCGCCAGGCCGTGCTCGAGCGCGGCGCCGACCTCGGCATCGCCACCGACGGCGATGCGGACCGGCTCGGCATCATCGACGACACCGGCGCCTACATCAGCCCCAACCAGGTGCTCGTGCTCCTGTACGAGTACCTGCTGACCGGCAAGGGCTGGACCGGCCCCGTCGTGCGGAACATGTCCACCACCCACCTGCTGGACCGGGTCGCCGAGGCGCACGGCCAGCGGTGCCACGAGGTGCCCGTCGGCTTCAAGTGGATCAGCGCCAAGATGGCCGAGACCGACGCCGTGATCGGCGGGGAGTCCTCCGGCGGGCTCACGGTGCGCGGCCACATCCCCGGCAAGGACGGCATCCAGGCCGCCGGGCTGCTGGTGGAGATGGTCGCCCGCGCCGGCAAGCCCCTCTCGGAGATCTACGCCGACATCGTCGAGCGCTACGGCGCGCTCGTCATGGAGGAGGCCGCCTACGAGTACACGCCCGAGCGGCGCGAGGAGCTGCAGCGGAGGATCTTCGAGGAGCACGAGCTGCCCGCCTTCGACCGCGAGGTCGAGCGGATCTCCTGGACCGACGGCGGGAAGGTCTATTTCGCCGACGGCTCCTGGCTCACCATCCGCTTCTCCGGCACCGAGCCCGTGATCCGCGTGTTCTCCGAGGCGGAGACCGCCGAGGAGGCGCGGCAGCTCTCCCGCACCGTCGCCGAGCACTACGGTCTGGGGGCATGAGCATGAACGAGACCTCCTCCACCGGCACCCCCACCATCGACACCGCCGTGGTCCTCGCCCGCGGCCTCGGCTCCCGCATGCGCAAGGAGGGCGCCGGCGACCTCACCCCGGAGCAGGCCGCGGCCGCCGCCTCCGGCCACAAGGCCCTCATGCCGATCGGCTCCCACCGTCTGATCGACTACTCCCTCTCGGCACTGGCCGATGCGGGCGTGCGCCGGGCCGTGCTCGTGGTCGCCCCGGAGCACGAGGAGTTCGCCCGCCACGTCGAGCAGCTCGCGCCGCGCCGGCTCGAGATCGGCTTCGCCGTCCAGGCCGAGCCGAAGGGCACGGCCGACGCCGTCGCCTCCGCCCGCGAGGCCGTGGGCGAGCGGCCCTTCGTGATGGTCAACGGCGACAACCTCTACCCCCGCGAGGGGATCGCTGCCCTGCTCGCGCAGGAGCGCACCACCCTGCTCGGCTTCGAGCGGACGGCGCTCGTGGAGCACTCCAACATCGCCGCCGACCGGGTCGCGGCCTTCGCGATCGTCGAGCACGAGGACGGCGCGCTGCGGCGCATCGTCGAGAAGCCCACGCCCGAGCAGCTCGCCGCCGCCGGGCCCGACGCGCTGGTGAGCATGAACGCCTTCGCCTTCCAGCCGGAGATCTTCGAGGCCTGCGCACGGATCGAGCCCTCGGAGCGCGGGGAGCTCGAGATCGTCGACGCCGTGCGCGCCCTGGAGGACGTGCGCGTGCTGCCCTTCGCGGGCGGGGTCCTGGACCTCTCGCGCCGCGACGACATCGACGGCGTCGAGCGCCGCCTGGCCGGCGTCGAGGTCGCCCTGTGAGCGCCGAGTCCCGCTGGCGGATGCCCGGTCGCATCGAGGTGCTCGGCAAGCACACCGACTACGGCGGCGGCCGCGTGCTGGTGTGCGCGGTGGACCGTGGCGTCACCGTGCACGCCGAGGAGATCGACGGGGAGCCCGGCACGCTCGAGGCCACCACCGACGTCTATCCCGGCGTCCTGCGCCTCGGCGCCGGGACGGCCCCGGACCTTCCCGCCGGGCACTGGGGCCGGTACGTCCACACGGTGCTGGAGCGGCTGAGCGCGAACTTCGGCCCGCTGCGCCCCGCCCGCGTCACGATCACCTCCGACCTCCCGCCCGCCTCGGGCATGTCGAGCTCCTCCGCGCTGCTGACCGGCACGGCGCTCGCCCTCGCGGACCTCTCCGACCTGCCGCGGAGCGAGGCGTGGACCTCGCAGATCCCCGACCGGGTGGCGCTGGCCGGCTACGCCGCCTCGATCGAGAACGGGAAGAGCTTCGGGGCGCTCGCGGGCCGTCCCGGCGTGGGCACCAGCGGCGGCTCCCTGGACCACACCGGCATGCTCGCCGGGCGCGACGGCATGATCTCCTACGCGGAGTTCGACCCGATGCGGATCCTCGGCGAGGTCGCGCTGCCGGAGGGCTGGTCCTTCGTCGTCGGCGTCAGCGGGGTGCTCGCCGAGAAGACGGGCGCCGCCCAGGCCGACTACAACCGCGGCCCCGCCCTGCTCGGCGAGCTCCTCGCGCGCTGGAACCGGCAGACCGGCCGGACCGACGCCTCGCTCCAGGGCGCGCTGCGCTCCCTGGTGGGGGAGGACCTCGCCGCCCCGCTCTCCGAGGACGAGGACCGCTGGGAGCCGCTGCGACGCCTGGCCGCCGAGGGCGCCGAGCGGGACCGGCTGGACCAGTTCCTGCTCGAGTCCGCGGTGCTCGTGCC
>NHCFJ02800__coassemble_1948_pt1 | contig 11768 bp, 10 predicted proteins | sample NHCFJ02800__metabat2_low_PE_015 | metagenome-assembled genome bin NHCFJ02800
CGGAGTCCGAGGGGGTGCGTGCCTCGCGCCCGGCGAACTCCGCCTCGAGCCGGCGCAGCGGGTCCTCGCTCTCGGCCGCGCGGCGCAGCGCGTCGCCGCCCGCGTCGATGCCGAGATCACCGCGGATCAGGTCCGCGGTCTCCTGCGCGACCTGGGCGATGATCGACTTCTCCTCGCCGTCGAGCCGGCACGCCAGGGAGCCGTCGGGGCGGCGTCGGAACGCATGCGCCATCAGTCCTCCCCCGCCCTCTCGATCGTGGACTGCAGGCCGAAGGAGTGCATGGCCTGCACGTCGGTCTCCGCCTTCTCGCGCGAGCCGCGGGAGACGATCGCGCGGCCGTCCTCGTGGACCTGCATCATCAGCTGCTCGGCGACGACCCGGGAGTACCCGAAGTAGCGGCGGAAGACGAACACGACGTAGCTCATGAGGTTCACCGGGTCGTTCCACACGACGGTGCACCAGGGTCCCTCGGTCTCGAGGGTCGTGCGCTCCTCCGGCGCCGTGTCGGTGCGGGTCCGCGTCCGCATCTCGGCCCGCGGCAGGTCCACCGGCATGCACATCCCTCCTGAGTCGCGCCGCGGCCCGGGGCACCGGGCGGGCGGCGCATCGAGTCTACGGGGCGCGCCGTCCCGCCTGCCCGCCCGCCACGCACTACGGTGGACACCGTGACTTCCGCCCTGCTCACCGACCTCTACGAGCTGACGATGCTGGAGGCGGCCCGGGACGCGGGCACCGCCTCGCGCCGCTGCGTCTTCGAGGTGTTCACCCGCTCCCTGCCCGCCGGGCGCCGTTACGGCGTGCTCGCCGGGACCGGCCGCGTGCTCGAGGCGATCGCGGACTTCCGCTTCGACGACGCGGATCTGCGCTACCTCGCCTCCACCGGGGCGCTGCGGGAGGACACCCTCGACCATCTCTCGCGCTACGAGTTCACCGGCGACGTGCACGGCTACGCCGAGGGCGAGCTGTTCTTCCCGAACTCGCCGGTGCTGCGCATCGAGGGCACCTTCGAGGACGCGGTCATGCTCGAGACCGTCGTGCTCTCGATCCTGAACCACGACTCGGGGGTCGCCTCGGTCGGCTCGCGCATGGTCACCGCCGCGCGGGGCCGCGGCTGCATCGAGATGGGCGGCCGACGCGTCCATGAGGACGCCGCGATCGCCGCGGCCCGGGCCGCGTATCTCGTCGGCTTCGCCTCCACCTCGAACCTCGCCGCGGGCGCGCACTACCGAGTCCCCGTCGCGGGCACCTCCGCGCACGCCTTCACGCTCCTGTTCGACGACGAGGAGGACGCCTTCCGCGCCCAGCTCGCCACCCAGGGCGCGGGCACCACGGTGCTCGTGGACACCTACGACGTGGAGTCCGCCGTGCGCACCGCGGTCGCGATCGCCGGTCCCGAGCTGGGCGCGGTGCGCCTGGACTCCGGGGACCTCGGCGCGCAGGCGATCCAGGTGCGGGAGCTGCTGGACTCGCTCGGGGCCACCTCCACCCGCATCACCGCCACCGGGGACCTCGACGAGCACCGGGTCGAAGAGCTGAAGGACGCCCCGCTGGACGGCTACGGCATCGGCACCCGCCTGGTCACCGGAGGCGGCCATCCCGCGCCCGGCTTCGTGTACAAGCTGGTCGAGCGGGAGGGGGCCGACGGGGCGATGCACCCGGTCGGAAAGCGGTCCGCCGACAAGGCCACCCTCGGCGCCGGCAAGGCCGCGTACCGCATGGTCGTCGGCGACCGGGCCCGGGCCGAGCTGGTGCTGCCCGGCGAGGCGGAGGTCGCCGAGTTCGAGCGGGAGCTGACCGCGGAGCTGATCTCCCCCGCGTCGAACCCGGAGTGGGCCCGCACGAAGCTGCGGCCGCTGCAGGTGCCGCTGATCGAGGGCGGCGAGGACCTCGCCCCGCAGCGCGCCCCCGCCCGGCTGGAGGCGGCGCGGAAGCGTCACGCGGCCTCGCTCGCGGAGCTCGGGCTCTCGGCCGACGACGGTCCCGACGGGGAGATCGCGATCCCCACCCTCACCGACGGCGCGGAGGCCGCGCGCATCCTGCGCTGAGATCGCGAGGGCTCAGCGGCGGCCGGCTGTGGTCGCCCGCCGGCGCATGGCGCACCAGTACGGTCATATCGCCGTAGTGCGACGCCATGCGCCCGTACCCGACCATCAGCCCGCTCGACGTGGGCGGAGCCGGCGGCGAGACGGGCTCAGCGGCGGCCGACGAACCAGCCGCGCACGATCGAGATCCGCTCCTCGATCTGCTCCGCGCTGGCCTGCGCGACGGCGGGCCCGCCGCTGCGGGAGCGCAGCGTGTTGTGGACCGCGCCGTGCGGGGTGCCGGTCTTCTTCGCCCAGGCGGAGACCAGCGAGCTGAGCTCCTTGCGCAGGTCCATGAGGCGGCGGTGGTCGACCACGCCGGGGGTCGTGGGCTGCTGGTCCGCGCCGCTCTTCTGGCGGCGGGCCTGCTGCTGGGCCTGCTGCTGCTGGAGCACCGTGCGCATCTGGTCGGCGTCCAGCAGCCCCGGGATGCCGAGGAACTCCTGCTCGTCCTCCGAGCCGATCATGCCGCCGGCGCCGTACTCGCCGCCGTCGAAGAGGACCCGGTCGAAGGAGGCCTCCGACTCGAGCGCCTCGAAGCTCATCTCCAGCTGGTCGCTGGCCTGCTCGGGCCGGTTCGCCTGCTCGATCAGGGACTCGTCCAGGCCGGTCTCCTCGTCCCCGGTGGCGGGGCGCAGATCGAGCACATGGTCGCGCTCGGCCTCCAGCTCCGCGGCGTGGGCCATGAGGATCGGCACCGTGGGCAGGAAGACGCTCGCGGTCTCGCCGCGGGTCCGCGAGCGCACGAAGCGCCCCACGGCCTGGGCGAAGAACATCGGCGTCGCGGTCGAGGTGGCGTAGACGCCGACGGACAGACGGGGCACGTCCACGCCCTCGGACACCATGCGCACCGCGACCATCCAGCGGTCGGTCGAGGCGGAGAACTCCTCGATGCGCTTGCCGGCGCCGGCGTCGTCGGAGAGCACCACCGTCGGCGCCTCGCCGCAGAGGTCCTGGAGCGTCGCGGCGTAGGCGCGGGCGGCCTTCTGGTCGGTGGCGATGACGAGCCCGCCCGCGTCGTGGACGTGGCGGCGCACCTCGGTCAGGCGGCGGTCGGCGGCCGAGAGCACCGACTGCATCCACTCGCCGCTGGGGTCCAGCGCCGTGCGCCAGGCCTGCTGGGTGATGTCCTTGGTCTCGAGCGCGCCGAGCTGGGCGGAGACCTCGTCGCCGGTCTTGGTGCGCCAGTGCATGCGCCCGGAGTACGTCATGAACAGCACCGGGCGCACGACGTGGTCGCGCAGCGCCTCGCCGTAGCCGTAGGTGTAGTCGGCCTTCGAGCGGGAGAAGCCCTCGCCGTCCTCCTCGTAGGTGACGAAGGGGATCTGCGAGGAGTCCGAGCGGAACGGCGTGCCGGTCAGGGACAGTCGGCGCGTCGCCGGGTCGAAGGCGTCACGGACCCCGTCGCCCCAGGTGAGGGAGTCGCCGGCGTGGTGGATCTCGTCGAGGATCACCAGGGTGCGGTCGGCCTCGGTGCGGGCGCGGTGCAGCGCCGGGTGCATGCCCACCTGCGCGTAGGTGAGGGCGACGCCCTGGTAGTGGGAGCCGTGGGTCCCCTGGGCGTTGGTGAAGTTCGGGTCCAGGGAGATGCCCACGCGCGCGGCGGCGTCGGCCCACTGGGTCTTCAGGTGCTCGGTCGGGGCGACGACGGTGATCCGTCGGACCGTCCCCTCGGCCAGCAGACCCGCGGCGATCTGGAGGGCGAAGGTGGTCTTGCCGGCGCCCGGAGTCGCGACGGCCAGGAAGTCCTTCGGGGCGCGGGTGCGGTAGAGCTCGAGGGCCTCCGACTGCCAGGCGCGGAGCTTGGGGACGGTGCCCCAGGCGGCCCGCTCGGGGTAGGCGACGGGGAGCGTCCTGGCCGCCGCCTCGGAGGGCTGGCGCGGGTCGCTCTGGGAGAAGAGGGAAGGAGTGGTGTTCACGGCGTGGACCACCGTACAACCGGGGACCGACGACCCGCCGATGCGGCCGATGTGAGGAAGTCGCCGGGTGTGTCGCGCGGACGTGAGCGCCCTCGAGGGCCCCGTCCGCGCCGAGGGGTGCGCCGGTCAGCGCCCCCTCGGCGCACACGGACGCGTCAGCGGCGCCCGCCGAAGAGGCCGCGGAAGCCGCCGCGGCCGGAGCCGCCCTTGCCCTTCCCGTCGCCGCCGTCGTTCGGCTCGCGGATCCCCTCGTAGATCTCCTTGCACTCCGGGCACACCGGGTACTTGTCGGGGTCGCGCCCGGGCACCCAGACCTTGCCGCACAGCGCGATCACCGGGGTGCCGCCGAGGGCGGCCTGGGTGATCTTGTCCTTGCGCACGTAGTGGGCGAACCGGTCGTGGTCGCCGTCGTCGGTGGTGGCCTCGCGCTCCTGGACCTCGCGGTCCAGGACGGCGGTGGGCGCGGCCCCCGGGTCGTCGCTGTAGGGGTCCATCCGGGACGGATCGGACGTGGAGGACATGGAGGTCATGGCAGCCTCCCTCACTTTCTCCCTCGGTCGCTGCGGTGCTCGTCGAAGCCTAGCGGCCCCGCCTCCCCGGCGACAGGACCACAGCCTGGGAGAATCCCCGCATGGACGCCGTCGCCGAGTTCCTCCGCCGGATCCCCGCCGAGATCGACCGGGCGGGCGGCTCCCTGCCCTGGCGGGCGGGTCTGCTGGCCCTCGCGCTTCTCCTGAACGTCGGCTTCTACCTGCCGTCCCTGCCCGAGGGCACCCCGGGCGCGGGGACGCCCGGACTGGACAAGGCCGTGCACCTGCTGGTCTTCGCACTGAGCGTCTTCGCCGCCGGCCGGCTCCTCGCCCCGCGGCACCGCTTCCCGATCGGCTGGGTGGCGCTGGTCGCGCTCGTCCACGCGGTCGCGATCGAGCTCGTGCAGCTCGTGGCGATGCCCAGCCGCTCCGCCGACGGCGCGGACGTGCTCTTCGACGCGGTCGGCATCGCGCTCGGACTCGCGCTGTGGGCGGGCGAGCGGGTGCTGCGCCGGGCCGAGGCGGAGCGGGAGGCCGTCAACGCCGCGCTCCCCGAGGAGCAGAGCCGATGACCGATCGCACCGATCAGGAGCAGCTCGCCGCGCTCGTCGGGTCCCTGACCTCCGCCGCGCAGGCCGCAGCGCCGGCGGGGACCGAGGCGGCCTGCGCCGCCGTCGCCGGGATCGACCGACCGGGCGCGGCGCCCGTCCTCGCCCACGGCGGCGTCACCGCCGCCTTCGACGCCGACAGTGCCGCCCTGCCCGCGGACTCCCCCGAGGTCACGCCCGTGCGGGAGGACACCCTGTTCGACCTGGCCTCGGTCACGAAGGTGGTCACGGCCCTCACGGCCGCGACGATGATCGAGGAGGGCCTGCTGGACCCCGAGGCGCCGGTCGCCGAGCACCTCGAGTCCCCGCACCCCGCGATCACGGCGCGCCATCTGCTCACGCACACCTCCGGACTGCCGCCCGTGATGCCGCTGTGGCGGATCGAGGGCTCGCGAGAGGACCGTCTCGCCGCGATCGGCCGGGCGGAGCTCGACGCCGCGCCCGGGACCGCGCACGCCTACTCGTGCATCGGGTTCATCCTGCTGGGCACCCTCCTCGAGCACCTCGGCGGGGCTCCTCTGCCCGAGCTCGCCCGTCGGCGGGTGCTCGATCCCGTCGGCGCGCGCGGCGCGGGCTGGGACCCGGACCCGTCCGCCGCGGCGGGCGCCGCCGCGACGGAGCACCAGACGGATCCGCCGCGCGGGCTCGTGCGCGGCAGCACGCACGACGAGACCGCGTGGTCGCTCGGCGGCGTCGGCAACGCGGGCGTGTTCGCGACCGCGGCCGACGTCCTGGCGATCGGCCGGGCACTCATCGGCCGGGCTCCCGGCCCGCAGCTCTCCCCGCGCGTCCTCGCGCTGCTCGGCTCGGACCAGCTCCCGCCCGGGACCAGCACGGGCGCGCCCTGGCGGCAGGGCTTCGGGCTGCGCGTCGGCCAGGAGCTCGCGCCCGGCCGTCTGCTCCCCCGCATCGTGGGCCATCCGGGGTTCACCGGCACCTCGGTGCTCGCCGATCCCGAGTCCGGGACCGTCGCGACGCTGCTGACCAACCGCGTGCACCCTCGCCGAGAGCGGTTCACCCTCGAGCGGGCGCGGCGCGAGATGGCCCGCCTCGCCGCCGCCTGACCTCCCCGGGGAGCACAGAGCACCCCGGGGAGAGCACGGCGGGGCGGCGGGGCGCCCCTCAGCGCCAGCGGGCCTCGGGATCGGGAGCGGCGGCCAGCAGGCGTCGGGTGTACTCGTGCTGCGGGTCGTCGATCACGGAGCGGCTCTCCCCCGACTCGACCACCTGGCCGTGGTGCATCACCATCACCTGCTCGGAGTAGCGGCGAGCGCTGCCCAGGTCATGCGTGATGTAGAGGACAGCGAGGTCTTCGTCCCGCCGCAGCGAGTCGATGAGGTCGAGCATCTCCTTGCGGATCGTCACGTCGAGCATCGAGACGGGCTCGTCCGCGATGAGCACCTTCGGGGAGGCGGCCAGGGCGCGGGCGAAGGAGACGCGCTGGCGCTCGCCGCCGGAGAGCTCGTGGGGGAAGCGGTCGAGGTACTGCTCCGCCGGGGTGAGCCCCACCCGTTCGAGCAGCTGCACGCAGCGCTCGTGGACGTCCGTGCCCGCCTGGTCCCGCTGGTGGAGGCGCACGGCCCGTCCCAGCGTGTACGCGATGCGGCGCAGCGGGTTCAGCGAGGCGAAGGGGTCCTGCAGCGTCAGCTGCACGTCGCCGACGTACTCGCGGTGGCGGGCCCCGCCCGTGGTCGGCACCTCCTGCCCTTCGAGCAGGATCTGCCCGGAGGTGGCCGGGATGAGCCGGGCGAGCATGCGGCCGAGCGTGGACTTGCCCGATCCGCTCTGGCCCACGAGGGCGGTGACCCGCCCGCGGACCAGCTCGATCGAGACGTCGTCGACCGCGCGCATCGTCTCCTGGCGGCGCAGCAGCCCGCGCCGCTCCCCCACGGGGTACTCCTTCACGAGGTGACGTCCCTCGAGGACGACACGGCCCGGGGCCTCCCCGGGGGCAGCTGAGGTGTTCTCTGTCGTGGTCATGCGAGGCTCCCGAGGTCGGCGAGCGAGGACAGCAGCGCCCTCGTGTACGGATGCTGGGGATCGACGTAGGTCTCACGGGCGGGCCCGTACTCGACCAGGCGCCCGTGGCGCATCACCGCGACGGTGTCCGAGATCTCCAGCAGCAGGGCGAGGTCGTGGGTGGTGAACACGATCGCGAATCCGTACTGCTCGCGCAGGCGCACGATCTGGTCGAGGACCTCCCGCTGGACCAGCAGGTCCAGCGCCGTCGTCGGCTCGTCCATGAAGATCACGTCGGGCTCGAGCACGAGCGCGATGGCGATCGCGACGCGCTGCTTCATCCCGCCGGAGAGCTCGTGCGGGAAGGCCTCGAGCCGGTTGGCGTCGATCCCGACCCGTTCGAGATGCTCTGTCGCGAGCTCCGTGCGCCGCGCCGGGCTCAGGCCCGGCCGGTGCACCCGGATCACGTCGTCGAACTGGGCATGGATCGAGGTGACGGGGTTCAGGGCGTTCATCGCGCTCTGGAACACCACGGCGATCTCGTTCCAGCGCAGCGCCCGCAGCTCCCGGTCCTCGAGGTGCAGCAGGTCCGTGCCGCGGCCCTCCGAGTCCCGGTAGGTGATCTCGCCGCCGACGACGCGCGCCGGATCGCGCAGCAGGCGCGTGATCGCGTTGGTCAGCGTGGACTTGCCCGAGCCGGACTCCCCCGCGAGGCCGAGGATCTCCCCGCGGCGCAGCGTGAGCGAGACGTCGCGGACGGCGTGGACGTCGCCGAAGGCCGTCGGGTAGTCGACCTCGAGGCGGTCCACCTCGATGATCGGCGAGCCCTGCATCTCGGAGCCGCGCAGCGCGGGTGTCGCGGCGTCGTCCTGCTCCTCCGGCGCCGCGGCGGCGGGCTCGGGGGCGCCGGTCGCACCGGCGGGATCGGGCTCGGCGGTCCGCGTCCCGGCGGCCTGCGCCGAGGCGGCGGTCGCATCGCCGCCGGCGGCACGGCTGGTCGGCGCCGCCCGGCGCACCCTGGAGCCGGTGCGCAGGCGCGGGTTGGAGAACTCGTCGATCCCGAAGTTGATCAGCGCCAGCCCGGCGCCGATCACGGCGATCGCGAGGCCCGGCGGGACGTACCACCACCAGGCGCCCGCCAGGAGCGCCTGGGAGTTCTGGGCGAAGTAGAGCATCGAGCCCCAGCTGGTGGTGGTCAGGGAGCCGAGGCCCAGGAAGGCCAGGCCCGCCTCGGAGAGGATGCCGCCGATGACGGAGAACAGGAAGCCGGAGGCGACCAGCGGCAGCATGTTCGGCAGCACCTCGAAGAACATGATCCGCATCCGGCTCTCGCCGGTGGCGCGGGCCGCCTCGACGAACTCGCGGTTGCGCAGCGAGAGGGTCTGGGCGCGGATCACGCGGGCCGATCCCGCCCACGAGGTGATGGCGATGACGATCGCGATGGCGAACAGGCCGCGCGAGGGCAGGTAGCCGGTCAGCACGATCAGCAGCGGCATCCCGGGGATCACCAGGAAGACGGCGGTGAGGATGTAGAGCAGGTCGTCGGCGGCGCCGCGGAGGTAGCCGCCGATCAGCCCGATGACCACCGAAACCACCTGCGAGACGATGCCGGCCAGCAGACCGACCAGCAGGGAGGTGCGCGCACCGGTCATGAACTGGGCGAAGACGTCCTGGCCGGTCTGGGTGGTGCCGAGCCAGTGGTCGGACGAGGGCGGCTCGAGCATGTCGAAGCTCGTGGCGTTGGGGTCGTGCTGCGCGACCATAGGGCCGAACACCGCGAACACCACGAAGACGGCGACGATGACCAGCCCGGCGCGGACCTTCCCGCTGCGCGGGATCATGGAGGAGATCGACATGGCTCAGGCCCCCTGCCTGGTACGGGGATCGAGGAACACGTAGGCGGCGTCCGCGATGAGGTTCGCGACGATCACCGCCAGCGAGATGATCAGGAACAGCCCCTGCATGAGCGGGAAGTCCTGGGCGGAGACCGCCTGGAAGAGCGTGTACCCCAGACCCGGGTAGTTGAAGATCACCTCGGTGAGCATCGAGCCGCCGACGACCGCGCCGAGCGCGAGGGCGAAGCCGGTGATGCTCGGGAGGATCGCGTTGCGCGCCGCGTAGCCGAACAGCACCATGCGGTTCGGGAGCCCCTTCGCCTCCGCCATCGACACGTAGTCCTCGCCGAGGATGGTGACGGTCATGTTGCGCATCTGCAGCACCCAGCCGGCGAAGGAGCCGATCACGATCGTCAGCGCCGGCAGCGCGGCGTGGTACGCCACGGAGCCGAGGAACGGCGCGCTGAGCTCGGGGAACATGGTCCGGTCGTAGGCGCCCGCATAGGGGAACCAGCCCAGGCCCACGGCGAGCACGAGCACCAGGATCAGCGCCATCCAGAAGTACGGGATCGCGTTGAGGAAGGTCAGCGCCGGCAGCACGTGGTCGGACCACGTGCCGCGCCGCCAGGCCAGGAGCACGCCCAGCCCCGTGCCGAGCAGGAAGCTGATGACGGTGGAGACGCCGACCAGCACGAGGGTCCACGGCATCGCGCCGGAGATGATGTCGATGACCGGCACGGGATAGTTGCTCAGCGAGACGCCGAGGTCGAAGCGGGCGAGGTCCGCGAGGTAGGAGACGTACTGGACGATCAGCGGATCGTCCGTGAGGCCGAACTGGGCGGCGATCGCGTCCCGCGCCTCGGGGTCGATCTGCCCCTCCGAGCCGGCGATGAGCACGCGGACGGGGTCCCCGGGCATCAGCCGGGGGATCAGGAAGTTCAGGGTCAGCGCGGCCCAGGCGATGAACGCGTACAGGCCGAGCTTCTTCAGCAGGTATCTCATGGAGCGCTCCTTCGCCTCAGCGGGTGGTCCGGGTCAGGCGCCGCAGCACGAGGATCCGGTCGGCGTTGCCCACCGGCGCCCCCAGCGCGTAGGGGTCCTCCTCGCTCGGGAACCCGGTCCAGTGCTCGGTGTTGTAGTTGAACCAGTTCGGCGCCGTGATGATGGGCAGCGCCGGCAGCTGCTCGACGACGATCCGCTGGAGGCCCTCGATCGCCTCGCGCTGCGCGTCCTCGTCGTCGGTGGCCGTGTACGCGGCCAGCAGCTCGTCGGTCTCCTCGTCGTACCAGCGCTGGAAGTTCGCGACCACGGGCTCGTCGCCCTCGGTGCGGTACTCGGAGGAGAGCATCGAGCGGTAGAGGTACCAGGGGTTCTGCCCCGCTCCGGCGGTCGAGATGGTGATGTCGAAGTTCCCGGTGTCGCGGGCCTCGAGCCACTGCTCGAAGGAGATGCCGCGCGGGGTCAGGGTGATCCCGACCTTGCTCAGCTGGGAGCCGAGGATCTGGCTGGTGGTGACCCAGTCGTTGTAGCTCGAGGGGATCGGGAGATCGAAGGCGAGCGGGGTGCCGTCGGGCGCGACCCGGATCCCGTCGGACCCGAGCGTGTAGCCCGCCTCGTCGAGGACGCGCGCGGCCTCCTCGAGGTCGACCTCGAACTCGAGGTCGCGGAACTCCTCGGCGATGTACTCCTCGTAGGTGGGGCGCGGCAGCCCCGTCGGGTGCGGCGGGCCGAAGTACTCCTGGTAGGCGATCTCGGCGATCTCCCGACGGTCCACGGCGAGGCTGATCCCGCGCCGCAGGGCGAGGTCCGAGAAGAGCTCGCGCTCGAGGTTGAGCGTGAGGTTCACGGTGCCGTTGCCGGGATACCAGTAGCCGCGGTGCTCGGGATCGCTGCGGATGAAGATTTCCTCGATGTTCGCGACGAAGCCGCCGGACCAGTCGAGCTCCCCTGCCTGCAGCGCGGTGTTCATGGTCTGGGTGGTGAAGGAGGGCCAGGCGAGGCGGCGCGGCTCGAACTCGTCCGCCGCCCAGTGCTCGTCGTTGCGCACGAAGGTGTACAGCTGGTCCGAGAAGCGCTCGAGGCGGTAGGGGCCGCTGCCGACGGGCTCGGCGATCTGCTCCGTGCCGGGGTCCTCGAAGGCGGAGAACAGGTGCTCGGGGACGATCGGCCGGGTGCAGATGTCCGCCTCCTGCGCGAAGGAGGTCGAGCCGAAGGTGATCTCCGCCCGATGGGTCGAGAGCGCGGTCGCGTCCTTCACGTCCAGGGCCACGATGTTGGTGGCCGGGAAGTCCCGCATCATGCGGAAGGTGAAGGCGACGTCCTCGGCGTCCAGCGCCTCGCCGTCGGTGAAGCGGGCGTCCTCCCGCAGCTCGACGGTCACGACGGTGCCGTCCTCGTTCCACTCCAGCGAGGTGCCCAGCCACGGCTCGGACTTCCCCGGCTGCATCGCGGTGACCAGGAACAGGTTCTCGTAGATCAGTCCGCTGGCGCCCTGGAGCGGGACGCCGCCGTAGGGGTTGAAGTTGGGCTGGAAGGTGGTGGCGTCGTTGGCGTGGATGCGCAGCGGGAGGTCCTCCTCGGACTCGGCTCCGCTCCCGCAGCCGGCGAGGGTCGCCATGCCGGCGGCGCCGACGCCGCCGAGCATCAGCGCTCGGCGGGTGAGCTGGTCTCTCATCGTGCACGTCCTTCCGGTGAGGTCTCCCCCGGGGTCCGGTCCCCGAGGTCGATGCGGTAGGGGGTGAAGGTGCGCAGGGGCGTGAACCCTCGCGCGAGGTACAGGCGGTGGGCGGGGCTGTCCGGGGCGGTCCAGAGGAACCAGGCGTGGGCGAGGCCCTC
>NHCFJ02800__coassemble_1971_pt1 | contig 11390 bp, 9 predicted proteins | sample NHCFJ02800__metabat2_low_PE_015 | metagenome-assembled genome bin NHCFJ02800
CTGGCCTCGTGCTCACCGGGCAGATGCAGGACCTCGTCCCCGTCCCCGCCGGGCCCGCGACGCCTGAGCAGGCGGTCTCCCTCCGCGCGATCCTCTACTCCGACACCCGCGCCGCGGCCGAGGCCGAGGAGCTGCACCGGGTGCTCGGGGCCGACGGGATCTCCTGGGACGCGCTGGCGGGCGCGGAGCAGGACGCCACCAGCTGCGCCGCGATGCACCTGCGCCTGCTCCGCACCGCCCCGGAACGGCTCTCCGGCCTGCAGGGCCTGGTGTTCGGGCCCGCCGGGCACCTGGTGGCGCGCATGGGGCTCGGGCTCTGGTGCGATCCGACGACCGCCGCGACCACCGGTCTGCTCGAGCTGCGCACCCGGCGCTGGTCGCCCGCTGTCGCCCGAGCCGCCGGGATCGAGCCGAGATCCCTCCCGCGGCTCACCCGCGCCGCCGGTGAGACGGTGGGCAGGACCGGCCCCGCGGCGGAAGCGCTGCTGGGACTGCCCCGCGGCCTCCCCGTGGTGCTCGCGCCCGGCGATGCCGGCGCCACGACCTGCGGAATCGTGGGGCTCGAGCCCGGCGACGCCTACGCCTACCTGGGCACCAGCGGCTGGCTCGCCGCCGTCCTGCCCGAGGCGCCGAGAGGCGGGGTCACCAGCAGCTCGCACCACCTCGCCCTCGGGACGACCCCGGCCTCGGGGGAGTCCGTGCTGCGGATCTCGGCCCTGCTCGCCGCCGGCGCGGCCGCCGACTGGGCCCGGGAGGCCTTCCTCGACGGGGCGGGCACCGCCCGTGCCGACGAGCTGCTCGCGGCGCGCGAGCTCGAGCGCGGCCGCGGTCCGAGCGGGCTGCTCGCCCTGCCCTCGATCCTGGGGGAGCGGTTCCCGGTGCGGGAGTCGAGCCTGCGCGGCGCCGTGCTCGGGATGGACGCGCAGACCCGCGGGATCGACCTCTACGCGGCGATGCTCGAGGGCGTCGCGCACGGCCTGGCGCACGGCCTGGCGCACGGCCTGGCGCATGGGCTCACGCACGGTCCAGCGCACGAGCTCGACACCGCCGCGACCGCCGCCACCTCTGTCTCCACCTCAGCCTCCGCGGTACGGGCCCTGCCGGTGACCGGCGGGGGAGCCGCCTCCGGGCCGTGGCTGCGGATCCTCGCCGACGTCACGGGGCGCCCCGTGCGCACGGTCGACGGTGCCGATGCCGCACTGCTCGGCTGCGCGCTGGTGGCCGCGGACGCGCTCGGACTCGACCACGATCTAGCTCCGCTCGGTGCGCGCGATGCGGCGGAGACCGTCGCGCCGGACCCGTCGGCGGCCGCCCGGCACGCCGCGCTGCGCCCCGCGCACCGCGCCCTCTACGACGCGGCCGCGCAGGTGCAGCGGATGCGCTGAGCAGGGGAGCCCGACCGAGGCCGGCGGCTCCGCGGTCCGGCGTCAGCGAGGCCCCTTGCTCGTGCCCGGTGGCCCCGCAGCCCCTTGCCCGTAGCCCCCGACCCGTGCCCGGCGGCCCCGCGTCGGCACGGCCCAGGCCCGTGCCAGTGCGACCGCTGGGTCAGTCCAGGCAGAACTCGTTGCCCTCCGGATCGGTCATGACGATGAACCCGCCGCTCATCGGCGGCTCCGGCTCGTGGCGGCGCACCCGGGAGCCGCCGAGGGAGAGCAGGCGCTCGCACTCCTCCTCCAGCGCGGCCATCCGCGCCTCGCCCTCCAGACCCGGCGCGGCGCGCACGTCGAGGTGGACGCGGTTCTTGGCGACCTTCTCCTCGGGGACCTGCTGGAAGAACAGTCGCGGCCCGTCGCCGTCGGGATCCTCCAGGGCGGAGACGGCGTTGCGCTCGGACTCCGGCACCCCGATCTCGTCGAGGAAGCCGTCCCAGGCCTCGAGGGGGTCCCCGTCGGCCGCCGGATCGAACCCCGGCGGACCGGGATGCACGTAGCCGAGCACCTCCTTCCAGAACAGCGAGAGGCGGTGCGGGTCGTGCGCGTCGAAGGTGACCTGGATCGTGGCGCTCATGGTGACTCCGTCGTCGTGAGGGGGGGAGCGGACGAGACGATGCTCCCGGAGTGGGAGGACAAATCCTGTCCTCGAAGGCAGTCGCGGCCCGGCTCAGCGTCGCTGGGCGATCTCGTTCGCGCGGGCGAAGTCCTCGTCGGTGACCGGATCGAGCCAGGTCACGGTCTCGTCCTCATCGTCGGCCTCCTGGGCGGCGATGTGCGCCATCCTCGTCCCGGCCACCGCGCCGTGCCAGTGCTCCTCCTGCGGCGGGATCCACACGGTGCGACCGGGTTCGAGGGTGAGCACCTCCCCGGCGCGCGTCACGACGAGCCCCACGCCGGCGGTGCCGTGGAGGGTCTGTCCCCGCGGGTGGGTGTGCCAATGGGTGCGCGCACCGGGCGCGAAGTGGACGTGCGCCATCGCCAGACGCGAGCTCTCGAACGGGCCGCGCAGCGTCTCGACGAGCACGGAGCCGGTGAAGGCGTCCGCCGGCGCGGTGGCGGACGGGGGAACGGGGAGCTTCTGCATCGGTGCCTCCTCGAGGTGCGGTGGGGCCCATCCGATACCCGCGGAGCGAGGAGGGCAAGGGGCGACGAGGAGAAGAGGCGGAGTCCTGGTCTCTGCGCGGGCCTCGGAACAGGGGGCTCGCAGGTCGCGCCGAGCTGCCGACCTCTCCTCCCCAGACCCTCGTCATCCACAGTTCTCGCCGATCCTTTCGAATGTCAGGGGTGCGACGGAGCATGGAGGCATGTCGATGACGATCGCCCCGCAGGCCGTCCCGGAGCAGCCGGCTCCGGAGGCGATCCTCGCTGCGCTCCACGCGGGCGGCCCGTCCGCGCTCGCGGAGCTGCTCGGCGACGTCGACCACCTGCTCACCTCCGTCGCCGTCGATCCGCGGGCGATGTTCGAGGTCGGCAGTCGACCGCGTCAGGAGATCAAGAACCTGCTGGACATGATCCACGGCGCGCTCAGCTCCCTGGCGGCTCTCGAGGCGCGCACGCTCGTCGCCTTCGCCGAGGCTCACCGACGCGACCGCATCGACGCCGCGCGCGACGACGTCGCCCACGAGGACGACTTCCTCCCGCCGCTCGAGCAGCTCATCCGCCAGGCCGACCGACGAGCCGCGGCGGACATCACCCTCGCCACCCACCGTTCGCCCTCGACGGCGCGCTCGAGCCTCGCCGCGGCTCGCCGCCTGGTCGGCTCGATGCCGTGCATGCTCTCCGCGCTCGGTCGCGGGATGCTCACCCCCGGCGTCGCCTACGCGTCCGCCACGACGGCCGCACCGCTGACGGACCAGCAGCGCCGCGAGGTGGACGCGGTGCTCCACGAGCGCATGCCCGAGATGGAAGGTGCGGGCGTGAAGGCATGGCGCGGTGCGGTCGCCGCCGCCGTCGGCGAGCTCGATCCCGAGGGAGCCGCACGCCGTCATCGCCACGCCCGCACCTCCCGCCACGTGACGCTGACCCCCGGCGAGCACGGCATGGCGACCCTCAGCGCCCACCTCCCTGCGCTGGATGCGCAGCGCGTCCACAAGCGACTCTCCCTCGAGGCGGAGCGTCGCCGGGCCGAGGGGAGCCGCGAGGGGCACGGCGCGATCATGGCAGATGCGCTGGTGGGTACCCTGCTGGGCCGAGACAGCGGCCTGGAGCTCGAGACCCTTGACATCGGAGTGGTCATCACCGACCGGGCGCTGCTCTCACCCGAGCACGGAGACCCCGCGTACATCGAGGGCTACGGCCCCGTCCCCGCCGAGGCGCTGCGGGAGGAGCTGCGCCAGCTGCTCGCACCGCCCGAGGATCCTGCCCACGACCGCTTCGGGCCCGACGGGCCGCAGATCAGAGCGGTGCTGCGGAAGCTGTTCATGCACCCCACGGCCGGGGAGATCGTCGCCGTCGAGTCGAGGGCGCGGGAGTTCCCACCGGCGCTGAAGCGCTTCCTGCTGCTGCGCGACGGACGATGTCGAGCGCCCTACTGCGACGCCCCCATCCGTCACGTCGACCACATCACCCCGCACAGCAGGGGCGGTGTGACCAGCCTCGACAACGGTCAGGGCACCTGCGCGCACGACAACCTCACCAAGGAGGAGGTGTACGTGTCCGTCGAGCGCGTCGGCGCCGGAGGGCCCGGAAGCACGGGCGCGGCCGACGGATCGGGCGTCGGCGCGGAGCACGTCGAAGGTCACCGAGTCGCCTGGACCGGTCACAGCGGCGACACCGTCGTGCGCCGAGCCCCGAGGCTCGGCCCCGTCCTCGCACAGGACTCGGTAGCAGGTGGAGTCGAAAGAACGCGCGGCATCGAGAGCACGGTCGGCATCGAGGACGCCGACGCCGGCAGCACCGAGCCCGAGGCCGTCGTCGTCACCGACGTCGGCGGCGCTGAGCCGGAGGTCGAGCCCGAGGTCGCCGTCACCGACGTCGATGCCTGCGCCATGGCCGGATCCGCCCACCGTCTGACGGTGATGTGCACGATCCCGGACTCCGACCAGCAGCCCGACGCGCATCCCCGTGATCGCCGACGTGATCGACGTGCTCCCCGCTGCCGGATCGCCGCGGGCCCCGCCGCCGGTGCCGGAGGATCACTTCACGGCGCCCTGCGTCAGGCCGGAGATCACCCACTTCTGCGTGAGCACGTACACGACCACGGCCGGGGCCATCGCCATCAGGTACGAGGCGAAGGCGATGTTGTAGTTGTTGCTGAACTGGGTCTGGAACATCTGCTGCAGCACCGGCAAGGTCTGCAGCTCGGGGTTCGTGGTGATCAGGCTCGGCATCATGAAGTCGTTCCACGAGCCCAGGAAGGCGAAGATCCCCACCGTCGCGGCCATCGGCGCCAGCAGCGGGAAGATCAGCCGCACGAACACCTGCCACGTCGAGGCGCCGTCCACCCGCATCGACTCCTCCAGTGACAGCGGGATCGAGCGGAGGAACGCGGTGAACAGCAGCGTGTTGAACGCGAGGGCGAACACGATGTGCAGGATCGCCACGCCGATCGGATTGTCCAGCCCCACCATGCCGGTGAGCTTCACCTGCGGCAGCGCCACCACGGGGAACGGGATGAACATCGCCGCCAGCAGGTAGAAGAACGACCAGCGGAACAGGCGCCGGTCCCAGTTGCGCACGATCGCGAAGGCGGCGAGGGAGGAGATGACGATCTCCCCGACCACCGAGACCGCGGTGATGAAGGCGGAGATCGCCAGGCCCCGCGGGAAGTTCGTCAGCTGCCAGGCCTCGGCGAACCCCTCGAGGGAGAACGGCGCCGGCGGTGTGAACGCGGAGCCGTCGACCGCCTGCGCGGTGGTCTTCAGCGACATGTTGATCGTCACCAGCAGCGGCACCAGCACCGCGAGCGAGCACACGATCAGGATCAGGGTCAGCGGCCAGTTGGGCCGGTCGGTGCCGATGCCGGTGCGGCGTCGGCGCGGGGCCTCGCTCGCGAGATCGGGGCGGGGGACGGTCGGCTGGATGGTGCTCATGCTCCGAAGCTCGCTTTCCCGGCGGTGAGCCGCAGCTGGATCCCGGCGAGGATCACGGTGATCACGAAGAAGACGGCCGCGTTCGCCATCTGGTAGCCGTAGTCGCCGCCGCCGAAGCCCTTGAAGATCGACATGGCGATCGAGGTCGTGGCGGTGCCGGGCCCGCCGTCGGTGAGGCCGACGATGACGTCGTAGGCGTTGAGGAAGCCCTTGAAGCCCAGGATCGTGTTGATGAGGATGAAGCCCGAGACCATCGGCAGGGTGATCCGCATCAGACGCTGCCGGCCGGAGGCGCCGTCGATCGCGGCGGCCTCGTAGAGCTCCGCCGGGATCGTCACGAGGCCCGCGATGTAGATCAGCATCGCGCCCGGGATCGCGGACCAGGCGGTGACGATCACGACGGCGATCCAGGCGAGGTTCTCGTTGGCGAGGATCGACTCGGAGAGCACCCCGATGCCGAGCGCCTGCCCGAGGGCGGGCAGCGAGTTGGCGAACAGGAACTTGAACACGAAGGCGATGATGATCCCCGAGATCACCATCGGGATCACGAAGATCGTGCGCAGCGCCGTCTGGAAGCGGATCCGCGAGGTCAGCGCCACCGCGAGCGCGAAGGCGATCGCATTGACCACGATCACCGTGACCAGGGCGAAGCCGAGGGTGAACAGATAGGCGTGGAGGATGTTCGGGTCCTGGAACAGCGCGATGTAGTTGCGCAGTCCGATGAACTCGAAGTCCCCGAAGCCCACCGAGTTCGTGAAGCTGTAGAAGAAGCCGATCACGGCGGGCAGGGTGATCGCGAGGGTGAAGATCGCGAGCGCGGGGAACAGGAACAGGTAGTAGATCGGATCCACCGGGCGGCGCGTCGGCCGGACGGCGGGGGCCTTGGAGGTCGCGGCGCGATCCTCCTCGAGCCCGGGAACGGGTGATGTCTGCACTGACATGGTGACGTCCTCGATGTCGACGGCGGGGGAGGCGCTCAGGCGCGGTAGGCGAGACGGGCGAAGTCGGAGTCGAGCTGGGCCAGCACGGGCTCCGGATCGGCACCCAGCACGATCGACTGGATGTAGTTCCCGAACGGGATCGTGGGCGGCACGAACTGCGAGGGGCCCATGTAGAAGCGGCCCTCGTCGTAGAACGGCTGCATCTCGGAGATCCGCGGGTCGGTCACCTCGGGGGCGTCGTCCGTCGTGGAGAAGGCGAGGGCCAGCTCGTTGTAGGGGAACTGGATCTCCGGGGTCATCAGGTGCTGCAGCAGCTCGCGCGCCCCCTCCTTCTGATCGGCCTGCTCCGGGATCCACAGCGAGAGGTCGATGTTCACGCGGATCCGCAGATCCGCCGGATCGTCCGTCACCGGCAGCGGGAAGGAGCCGAGCTCGACGTCCGTGCCCGCCTTCTCGATCTCGACCAGCGCCCACGGGCCCTGCAGGTACATGCCCGCCTCGCCGTTGGCCATCGCGGTGTTGCCGTCCCCGTAGGAGCGCGCCGAGGCGTCCTCGTTGAAGTACGGCAGCAGCTCGAGCATCTGCTGCATCGGCTCGGCGAGCGTGCGCTGGAAGGAGACCTCGGAGTCGGGGCCGACGTCCTCGCCGATCTCGCCCAGCTGGTCGAAGAAGTTGCGCACGTCGATGCGGCCGCCGACGACGTAGTCGAAGATCCCCTGGGTGACCGTCCAGATCTCGGGGAAGGTGCCGTAGATCGGGGTGACGTCCGCGCCCTTCAGCGTCTCGCAGACGGCGAGGAGCTCGTCCCAGGTCGTCGGGACCTCGAGATCGTGCTCCGCGAAGATCCTCTTGTTGTAGATCACCGAGGCGGCCGCGACGGAGAAGGGGATCACGCTGGTGCGCCCCTCGTAGCCGGGATACCACTCGGCGAGCTCCAGGACGTCGTCCCGGACGCGCCCCGCCTCGGGCAGGTCCGCGAGATCGGAGAGCGCCCCGCGCTCCATGAACCGCGCCATGTCCAGGTTGTAGTTCTGCAGCGCGATGTCCGGCGGGGAGGAGCGCACGAACCCGGCCTGCAGGTTCGTGGCCATGTCGTGCACGTAGGTGTAGTCCGACTGCGCCGCGTTGAACTCGCCGATCAGCTCGCGGAAGTGGGGGACCACCTCGCGTTTGGACTGGTAGAAGGTCACCTTCGGCCGCCCGGAGCTGCCGCATCCGGCGAGCCCTCCGGCGGTGAGGGCGCCGGCGGCACCGGCGGCGAGCAGGGAACGGCGGGAGGGTCGACCGACCTCTGGGGTGCTGGGTGACAACTCTGTCTCCTCGAAGGCATCGCGACGACTGTGTGGCGAACCAATAGATTCAGTTGCTAGATTTAAAGCGTAGAGAAAGTATGGGGGGCGTCACAGCCGACGTCAAGGACCCCGCGAGGAGGTGGGCATGGCGGCATCGATGAGCGAGATGCGACGACAGAACAGCCGCGCCCTTCTCCGCCACGCGCTGGCCGTCCGGCACTTCACCGCCGCCGAGGCGATGGCCGCCACCGGCCTCACCCGGGCCACGGTGCTGGGGCTCTGCGACGAGCTGACGGGAGCCGGCTGGCTCGAGGAGATCGACGACAGCCGCGCGGCAGGGCTGACCCGTCGCGGCCGGCCCGCGCGCCGGCACCGGCTGCGCGAGCGCGCGGGCCTGCTCGTCGGCGTCGACGCCGGGCGCAGCGGCTTCACCGCGGTGGCGACGGACCTGCACGGCGACGTGCTCGCCTCCGCCCGTCGCGACCTGGTCGGCCAGCAGGTCGACCGCCCCCTGCGCGTCAGGACGGTGCAGGAGCTGGTCGCCGAGGTGCTCGCGCCGCTGGGCCCTGACGGCCCGCCGCTGCTCACCGTCGTCGGCATCCCCGCCCCGGTCGACGAGCGCGGCGTCTCCCCGGTGGACGTGAGCGAGTTCTGGCGCCTGATGAACGCCGACTTCCCCGACCACCTCGACGGACGCGTCTGCGTCGAGAACGACGCCAACCTCACGGCGCTCGCCGAGCACTCCCGCCACCGCAGCGACGACATGGCCGCGCTGCTGGTCGGGGAGAGGATCGGCGCGGGGCTGATCGTCGACGGCCGGCTCCTGCACGGCGCCCGCGGCGGCGCGGGAGAGATGCGCTTCCTGGACGCCGTGCTGCAGGACGACGCCGGGGCCGAGGGGATCGGCGCCCTGGCGCGACGCTGGACCCTCGAGGCGCTCGAGCGCGGCGAGCGCTCGGCGACGCTCGAGGGACTCGACCGCGCCCGGCTCAGCGCCGTGGACGTCTTCGGCGCCGCCGCAGACGGGGACGCGCTCGCCCAGGACGTCCTGCGCCGGCTCGGGGAGCGCCTGGCGCGCATCGCGGCCACGCTCGTGAGCCTCCTGGGGATCGAGCGGGTCGTCGTCGCCGGCGCTGTCGCGGACGCGATGGAGCCGGTCCTCGCACAGGCGCGGGCGGCGCTGCCCGAGATCGCCCGCGCCCCCTTCCCCGACATCGTGGCCAGCACCCTCGGTCGCGACGTCGTCGTGCACGGCGCCATCCAGCTCGCGCTGGAGCGCCTGCGCCGCGACCCCCTGAACCTCCTCGCGCCCTCCACGGGACCGCGCGAGGCGGAGGCCGACGCGGCGGCGCCCCCGCCGGCGCGCACGGCCCCCACCGCATGACCCCACCCGGACGACACCCCAGAGAAGAGGACTCCGCATGACCTCAGCAGCACCGCAGGACGCCCCCCGCCGCCTCCGCGCCGGCGTGATCGGCCTGGGCTGGGCCGGCCAGCAGCATGTCGCCGCCTACGCCGAGGACCCCACCGTCGACCTCGTCGCCCTCTCCGCCATGGAGGAGCACCTCCTGGAGCGGTTCGGCGACGAGCATCAGGTCCCCGGCCGCTACCAGGACTGGAAGCAGATGCTCGCCGAGGCCGAGCTCGACGTCGTCTCGATCGCGACGCCGACCTTCCTCCACGCCTCCATGGCGGTCGCCGCCCTCGAGGCCGGCGTACACGTGATGACCGAGAAGCCGATGGCCCAGACGGGCGAGGCCGCCGCCACCATGGTCGAGGCCGCCCGACGCTCCGGGCGCGTCCTCGAGGTGTCCTTCAACCACCGCCAGCGCGGCGACGTCGCGGCACTGAAGTCCGTGATCGACTCCGGCGTGCTCGGCGAGGTCTACTACGCCAAGACCGGCTGGATCCGCCGACAGGGCATCCCCGGGCTCGGCACCTGGTTCACCAAGGCAGAGAGCTCCGGCGGCGGGGCGATGATGGACATCGGCATCCACATGCTCGACATGACCCTGCACCTCCTCGGCGAGCCCGAGGTCACCGCCGCCTCCGCCTCGACCCATGCGGAGTTCGGCCCCCGCGGCCGCGGCGGCTCCGGCTTCGGCATCTCCCAGGTCGAGGAGGGCGCGCCCTTCGAGGTCGAGGACCTCGCCACCGCGTTCCTGCGCATGGAGGGCGGGGCCACGATGCTGCTGGAGTCGAGCTGGGCCCAGTGGATCCCCGAGGACCTCTGCTACGTCACCCTCTACGGGGCCGACGGCGGGGCCACCATCGAATGGGGCGGCGGCCCCGGCAACCACCGGATCACCGTGTGGACCGAGGTCGCGGGCATCCCCGCCGAGCTCAGCCCGAAGGTCGGCGAGGACGGGCGCCACGCGGGCGCCGTCGCCCAGTTCCTCCAGAAGGTCCGCTCCGGCGACCACGCCGCGCACGACGGCTCCCTCGCGCTGCGCCGCGCCCGGGTCATCGACGCCTGCTACGCCTCCGCGAAGGCGGGGGCCGAGGTCGCCGTCGGCCGCTGAGCCGCCCGACAGGATCCCTCGACCAGCAGCGCCCCCGGCACCGCACGGTGCCGGGGGCGCTGCTGGTCGTACTCCCCGCTCAGGGGCGAGCGCGGTGCGGGCTCACTCGCCCTCGACGGGCGGCAGCACGTCGGGGTTCTCCTCGAGCCAGGCCTCCACCGCCTCGGCCTCCTTGCCCTCGCCGTACTCGTTGACGACCAGGTCCTCGAGCGAGCCGAACTGCTCGTCGGTCAGGGTCGCGCCCGCGATCCACTCGGCGGCGTCGGGGAAGTCCTCCTTGAAGCCGGCGCGGCCCAGGTGGTGCAGCGCCTCCGCCTCGCCGAAGTTGCCCTCGGGGTCCTCGAGCGCCTTCATGTCGTAGGCCGGCATCGCCCAGAACGGCGTCCAGAGCGTGACGACGATGTCCTCCTCGGCGTCGATCGCGTTCTCGAGCTCCGTGATCATCGCGGCGGTGGAGGAGGTCACGAGCTCGTACTCCTCGAGTCCGTAGCCGGGGATGACCTTCTCCTGGGTCGCCTCGGTCAGGCCCGCGCCGGGCTCGATGCCGACGATACGGCCGCCGAAGCGGTCGGCCTGTCCCACGAGCTCGTCGATCGAGGTGATGTCCACGTACTGGGGCACGGACAGGTTCAGCACCGCGCCCTCGTAGTAGGCCACGAGGTCCTCGATGTCCTCGCCGTACTCCTCCATGTAGGAGGCGTGGGTGACCTCGGGCCAGGCCGAGGGGAACATGTCCACGTCGCCCTGGGCGAGGCCCGCGTAGAGCACTCCGGCCTCGGTGATCTGCTCGTGCTCGACGGTGTAGCCCATGGCGGTCAGGCGGTTGTCGAGCAGGTACGCGGTGGACAGCCCGTCGGTCCACGACGGGATGTAGCCGAGGGTGATGGTGTCGCCACCACCGCCACCGCCGCCGCTGCCGCCGTCACCGCTGCCGCCGCAGGCGGCCAGGCCCATCCCCATCAGGCCCGCGGCGCCCAGCATCGCCGAGCGGCGGGTGACGGGGCGGTGGACGAGCGGGCGGCGGGCCGCGGAGCGGGCGCCGAGGGTCCGGGGTGCGAAGGGGTCTCGTCTGTTCGTCATGATCAGTGTTCCTTTCGTGGGGCGGTCATCGGTCTGTCGGGTGCTGCGGGTCGTCCGTGCCCGTCCGCGGGCGGTGCCGTGGCGGGTCAGA
>NHCFJ02800__coassemble_1990_pt1 | contig 11277 bp, 8 predicted proteins | sample NHCFJ02800__metabat2_low_PE_015 | metagenome-assembled genome bin NHCFJ02800
TGCTGTAGCGGTCGAGATGCAGCACTCGACGGCACGCGGCGGGCGCTCGGCGGCATGAGTCGAGACGGGCGGCCCGGGCGACCTGAGCGGGGACGGCGGGGAGAGCGGTCCGGACCGCTAGACTCGCTGACCGTGACCACGACCGAGCCGAACCGGTGGACCGACCGCCGCAGCGACGCCGTGTCCGCGCGCAAGGAGGCCTACGAGCAGCTGCGCCGGGCCAGCACCTGGCGCCTGCTCGCCGCGACGAAGGCCCCTGCGGTGCTCGCGATCCTGCAGGCCACCTTCCCGTCGGGGGACCGGCGTCTGCCGCGCAGCGAGCTCGTCGCCCGCGTCGGCGCGCACCTCTCGCTGCTGCACGACGAGCAGGAGGACCCCACCGGCACCGGTGCCGAGGAGCACGGGGCCGACGGGGAGGGCCGCGACGCCGACGGCGATTCCCGCGGCGGCCGCAGCGCCGCCGAGTACGTCGACGGATGGGTGCGCGAGGGCTACCTCACCCGGCGCGACGACCCGCAGCACACCGAGACGACCTTCGAGCCGAGCCCCGCCACCATCGACGCGATCCAGTTCATCGCCTCGCTCGAGGAGCACCGGCCGACGACCACCCAGTCGCGCCTGCAGCTGGTCATCCAGCAGTTCGACCGGCTCGCGCAGGAGACGGAGACCGACCGGGACGTGCGGCTCGCCGACCTGCAGCGCCGCCGCGAGCGGATCGAGCAGGAGATCCGCGAGCTCGCGGAGGGCGAGCTGATGCTCCCCAGCTCCGAGGCCTCGGTGGACCGGCTGCGCGACATCCTGCAGATCGCCGCGGAGCTCTCCGGCGACTTCCTCCAGTACCGCGAGGACCTGCGCGCCGTGGACCTGCACCTGCGCGAGCAGATCCTCTCCCCGGAGGGCTCGCGCGGCGAGATCCTCGAGCAGCTGCTGGCGGGCGACGACCTGTTGGGCCAGTCGACCGTCGGCCGCACCTTCACCGCGTTCTTCCGGATGCTCAACGACCCGGTCCAGACCCGCACCACCCAGGAGCTCGTGGACCGTCTGCTCGAGCGCGACTTCGCCCGCTCCCTCTCCCGCGACGAGCGGGAGCGGCTCGCGAACGTGTTCAGCGACCTGTACGAGCCCGCGCAGGAGGTGCTGGACGTCAAGACGGAGCTGTACCGCTCGCTCGCCCGCTTCGTGCGCTCCCAGGACTTCCGCCAGCACCGGGTGCTGCTCGAGGCGCTGCAGGAGGCGCAGGGCCTGGCGCTCGCGCAGAAGGACGAGGTGCCCACCCGCACCCCCTTCCCGCTCGAGCTCGACCTCTCCCGCGTGCTGATGAGCTCCGTCGCCCAGCACCGGCTGAAGGACCCCACCGATCCGGGGGCGCCCGCCGAGGCCGAGGTGCACGATGCGACGTCCCTGTCCGTCGAGGTGCTGCAGGACCTGGTGCGCACCAACGACATCGACATCGTGGGACTGACCTCGCAGGTCAACGACGTGCGCGGACGCTCCGGCCAGGCCTCGATCGGGGATGTGCTGCGGGAGAAGCCGGCCGAGCAGGGCCTCGCGAGCGTGATCGGGCTGATGTTCCTGGCGACCACGCATGCTCAGGCGCGCGAGGGCTCCACCGAGGTCGTCACCTGGCGGGAGCTGGACGGCAACGACTACGCCGCCCGCGTCCCCTCGTTCTACTTCCTGGACGACGTCCCGGTGGAGTGAGTAGCCGCGCCGTCGGCGTCCGGCCCCTCGGGGGCCGTCCGCCGGGTCGAACGGCTCAGGACGACGGGACGTCCTCCTCCTCGAGCTCCGCGAGGCTCGGTGCGGCGTCGGCCCGAAGCTGCTCGAGGTCCGCGCCGAACTCCGTCATCCGGCAGCCGCGGCCGTTGGGCTTGACCGTGATGTCCTCGTCCTGCCAATGGGGCAGGGCGCGGGCCAGCAGGGGATGGTCCCCAGAGGCGTTCGTGACGCGCCACCAGGGCACCGAGGAGCCCCAGGTGCGCATGATCCGGCCGACGAGGCGGGGGCCGACGCCGACGATCGCGCCGACTTCCCCGTAGGCGGCGACGCGTCCGCGCGGGATCGCCTCGACCACCCGCAGCACCTTCTCCACAGTGAGGTCGTCCATGCGGGTGCGGGGCGAGCGCGCGGTCATGGCGCGAGTCTGGCACGCAGACGGCGCGGCCCGGGAACCCTGAGGTCCCCGGGCCGCGCCGTCAGTGGAGGGGCGGTTCAGCGCTGCTGCTCGCCGCCGTCCTCCGGCGTGCCGAACTCGGGCGCCTTCGGCGGGAGCTCGCCGTTCTCGTCGCGCAGCATCTGCTCCTGGCGGAAGAACGGATCGTCCTCCGGAGCGACGTCGCCGTCGACAGGACGGTCCTGGTAGGAGTGATCCCCGACGGGGCGGTCCTGCGCGGAGCCGCCCTGGGTGGAGCCGCCCTGGATGGGCTGGTCCTGGTAGGAACCGGCCTGGTCGGAGCCGTCCTGGACGCGGCGGCCCTCGACGGGTCCGTCCTGGACGGGGCGGCCCTGGGTGGAGCCGTCCTCGACGGGCTGGTCCTGGAACGAGCGATCCTGGACCGGGCGGTCCTGGAAGGTGCGGTCCTGGGGCGACTGGCCGACATGGCCCTGCTCCGTGACGCCCTGCTGCCCGGCGGTGTAGCCGTAGGACTGGTCCTCGGCGCCGCGGTCACGGGTGGTGTGCTCCGCGGTCGTCCAGGCCTCGCCGCCGCGCTCACGATCCGTGACCGGGGCGGACTCGGGCTCGGTGCGGACGCCCGGTGCCGCGCCGGGCTGCTCGGCGCCGACCGTGGGGGAGGGCTCGGTGGGGTTCCTGTCCACGGACCAGTCCTGGACCTCCATGGGCTCTCCGGCGGCCTGGTGGCGGCCCTGGTCCGCCGCCGGCTGCTCGCCGGCTCCGCCGTGGACGCCCTCCGTCGAGCGCTGGACGCCCGCGGCGTCGGCGGGCCTCGACGCATCTGCGGTGCCGACCGCACCCGCGGTGCCGGCGGCACCCGCTGCACCCGCAGTTCCGGCGGCGCCGTAGGGAGCGGTGTCAGCGGTGCCTCCGGGGCGCACCTCGGTGCCGTCCTGGCGTCCCGCGGTGCCATCGGGGTGACCTGCCGTGTACTGCGGGCGTCCCGCGGCGTCCTCGGGGCGTCCCGCCGTGCCGTCCTGGCGTCCCGCCGTGCCCGACGGATGCTCGGGGTTCACGGGGCGTTCGGTGTCGGTCGGGTGCTCGAGGCTGCTGTCGACCGGACGGTCGGCAGGTGCGGCGTCCTGGCGGGCGCCCTCCACGGGTGCGGAGTCGGAACGACGCTCCACGGGCTCGTGAGCGCCCGCGCCGTCGACCTGGGCATCGGCAGGGACGTCACCGCGGTCTCCGTTCGTCTGCTCGGCATCCCGGGAACCCGATGCGGCACCGGCGGCGCCGACCCCTGCCGCGCCGGCTCCCACGGCACCCGCTCCGGCGCCGGCACCGGTGCCGGTGCGCTGTGCGGAGCCCGGATGGGCGGGGTCATCGGCCACGGTCGGCTCGGCGGCATCGTGGGGAGCGGCCGCGGAGCGGGGCTCCTCGGGGACCGCCTGCTCCTCACCGGGGGTGCGGGCCGCACGTCGGCCGTGCTGGCGATCCTCCGCACCCTCCTCGACACGCTCCTGCGGAGCGGGGTCAGGACGGTGGGCGCCGTCGGCGCGATCCGCAGCATCGACACGGTCGGTGCCGGAGGCGGAATGCTCGCCCCGGGCATCGCGATCGGCGTGCTCGCCCCGCGGGCCGCGCTCGGCCTGCTCGGCCTGCGTGGCCGACCGATCGTCCTCGGAGCGGGCGCTGTGCGCGGCGACGCCGGCGCCGGCCGCGCCGGCGGCGACCCCGGTGCCCGCGACGGCCGCGGCACCGGCACCGCGGCGGTCCCCGTCCTCGGCTGCGCGACGGTCTCCGCCGTCAGCCCCACGGCGGTCTTCGTCGACAGCCCCACGACGGTCTCCGTCGTCGGCCGCGCGGCGCTCTCCGCCGTCGGCCGCGCGGCGGTCGTCGCCGTCGACTGCGCGAGCGTCCTCGCCCTCGCGCACGGCCCCACCCTCGGGCCGGGCATCGGCCTCGGCGGCGCGACGTCCGCCGCCCTCGCGCGGCGTGTCGGCGTCGGGATCGAGGCGGTCGGCCTCGGCGCGCTGCTCCTCGAGGGTGCTGCGCTCCTGCTCGACCTCGCGGCGCTGCTCCTCGGCGGTGCTGCGTCGGCGCTCGGCGGCGATCTGCTCGCGCTCGGCCTCCTTCGCCTTCTGCTCCGCCTCGAGACTGGCCTTGTCGGCCTCGAGCTCGGTCTCGCGGACCTTCAGGTCGCGCTCCTGGACAGCCTTCTCCTTCTGGGCAGTCTGCTCGCGGATCTCCGCCGCGCGGCGTCGGTCCTCCTCCTCCTGCTGCCGCTTGCGACGCTTCGAGGCACCGACGCCCAGGACGATCAGGATGATGACGACGATCAGGATCAGTAGGACTATGCCGATGATCATGGGTGTGGACAGGCCGTTCATGGTCGTCTCCTTCGCAGTCGACTGCTCCGCCACGGAGCGGTGGAGCGCCCCCGCCGGCCTCCCGACATGGGGCTGTGGACCGATTCCACCATCTTCGAGGCGATCGTGGTGCGCATTTCGACCATCCGTTCACACGCGGGCCCTGCCCCGGGGACGCCGCCGGTAGGCTGTCTGGCCGTGACCAGTCCCGCGCACCGCCCCGACACCGACGACCTCGCGACCCCTGAGGACGGAGCGCCCTCCGTGCCCGGCGGGGCCCTCGTGGACGACTCCCGGCGCGTGCTCGTGCACCTGCTCCAGGGGCCCTTCCTCGACGGTCGCCGCGACGGCGCCCGCTACGCGCAGCTGCTGCGCGACCGGGCCGCGATCGAGGCCCGGCTCGCGGACCTCTTCCTCGAGCTCGTCGTCGACGACGACGCCCAGGTCGCCTTCGTGCGCCAGAGCGAGGACGACCCCGACGCCCCGAAGCTGCTGCGCCGCCTGACCGGCATGAACCGTCTGGACTCCGTGCTCCTGCTCGTGCTGCGCCAGATGCTGCTCACCCAGTCCTCCCGCGGTCAGCGCACCGTCGTCTCCGAGGCGGAGATCCAGCAGGCCCTGGCCGCCTACCGCCGCACCACCTCGACCGACGAGGCCGGCTTCGCCAAGGAGGTCCGCGCCTCGATCGCGAAGGTCCAGCGTGCGGGGCTGCTGGACGAGCAGGGCGACGACTTCGAGGTCTCCCCGGTGCTGCGCCTGATGATCGGCCCGGACACCGCGCGGGAGTTCATCTCCCTGTACCGGCAGGCCGGGGTCGACGGGCTCGAGGACCCGCGCGACGCCGAGGACCCGGAGGCGGCCGACGAGGAGTCCGGCGCCGAGTCCTGACCGATCGGCGTCCCTCGCGCCGTCGTGATCTGAGACGCATTCCGACCAGGCCGCATCGCTGTGACGTGCGAGCTTGTCCGAGCCCGCCCGTGGCGGCGTCCACGACCCCCTCCGGGCAATTGAGTGAGCCGATCGTTGCGTAATAAGGTCAGGCTCACCTCACCCCTGGACCGGGGGTGCCGAGAGAAGGATCGCCCCATGTCGCGAACGCTCACGCGCCGCTCCGTCGTGCTCACCGCCCTCACGCTGCCCGCGCTCGCCGCCTGCAGCGGCGGCATCGACGCCAGCGGCTCAAGCTCCTCCGACGCGGGCGGCTCCGGCGCCGCCTCGGACGCCTTCCCGGTCACCGTCGAGCACCTCTACGGCACCACCGAGATCGCCGCCGAGCCCACCCGCATCGCGACCGTGTCCTGGGTCAACGCCGACACCCTCCTCGCCCTCGACATCGTCCCCGCGGGCATGGCGCTGGTCGAGTGGGGCGGCAACGACCAGCAGTCCACCGACTGGGTCGACGCGAAGCTCGAGGAGCTCGGCGCCGGCTGGGACAGCGACAAGGCCCCCACCACGTACTCCGAGGCCGACGGGGTCAACACCGACGAGATCGCGGCGCTCGCCCCCGATCTCATCGTCGCCGCCTACTCGGGCCTGACCGAGGAGGAGTACACGACCCTCTCCAAGATCGCCCCCACCATCGGCCCGCTCGCCGCGAACTACACCGCCTCCTGGGAGGACGTGCTCGCCGCCGTCGGCACCGCGACCGGCCGCTCCGACGCCGCGAGCGAGCTCTCCGAGCAGCTCAGCGCGGACCTCGCCGCCGTCGGCGAGGAGAACCCCGAGGTCGCCGAGTCGACCTTCATCGCCGCGAGCCTGTCGCCCACCGAGCACACCATCTCGATCTACTCCGGCGACGACACCCGCCCGCGCTTCTTCACGGCGCTCGGCATGACCCAGGCCGAGGTCGTCACCGAGAACACGAAGGACGAGAGCACCTTCTACTTCGACTGGTCGGCCGAGCGCGGCGACGAGCTCGTCTCCGACGTGCTCTACACCTGGGCCGCCGCCGGCGACACCGTCGAGACCTTCCAGGACGATCCGCTGTTCGCGCAGATCCCCGCGGTCGCCAGCGGCGCGCTGATCCTCACCGCCGACGACCATCAGACCCTCTCGATCTCCGCCGCGAGCGTGCTGAGCCTGCCCTGGGCGCTCGAGAACGTCGTCCCCTCCGTCATCGAGGCCGCGCAGACGGCCCAGGCCTGAGCGGTGCCCGCCCGCCCGATGCTGCTCGCGACCGCCGGGGCCGTGCTGGCCCTGGCGGTCGCGTGCGTGCTCTCCCTCCTGGTGGGCGCCCGCACCATCCCCCTCGACGCCGCCTGGCAGGCGCTGGTCGCCTTCGACCCGACGACCGCCGACCACGCGGTCCTCGCCAACCGGCTCCAGCGCACCCTCGCCGGCCTCGCCGTCGGCGTGGCGCTCGCGCTCGCCGGCGCGGGACTGCAGGGCATGACCCGCAACCCGCTGGCCGATCCCGGGATCCTGGGCCTGAACGCCGGGGCCGCGGCGGCCGTCGCGCTGGGCGTGTACCTGCTGTCCCTCTCCACCGTCACGCAGTTCATGGCGGCCGGATTCCTCGGCGCGGCGATCGCGGCCGTCGCCGTGTACGCCCTGGCCGCGGCGAGCCGCACCGGCGCCACCCCCGTGACCCTCTCGATCGCGGGCGCCGCCGTCACCGCGGGCCTCGGCTCCGTGGTCAACGCGCTGGTGATCCTGGACCAGGGGGCGCTGGACCGGATGCGCCTGTGGCAGGTGGGCACCCTCGGAGCCCGCGACCTCGGCGACCTCCTCGCCGTCTCGCCGGCCCTGCTGCTCGGCACGGTGATCGTCCTCGGCGCCTCCCGCGCGCTGAACGCCCTCGCCCTCGGCGACGACGCCGCCGCCGGGCTCGGCGTGCACGTGGCCCGCACCCGGATCGTGCTCGGGGCGGGGATCGTGCTGCTGGTCGGGGCGGCGGTCTCCCTCGCCGGGCCCGTCGGCTTCCTCGGCCTCGTCGTCCCGCACGCTGTGCGCCTGCTGGTCGGCTCCGACCACCGCCGCCTGCTGCCGCTGTCGCTGCTGCTCGGCCCCGTCGTGCTGCTGCTGGCCGACGTGGTGGGCCGCGTCGTCGCTCCGCCCGCCGAGGTGCAGGTGGGCGTGATGACCGCGCTGCTCGGCGTGCCCGTCTTCCTCGTGCTGATCCGGACCAGGAAGCGGGTGGCCCTGTGACCCTGCGCCGTCTCCTCCCGCTCGCCCTGGTCCTGGCCGTGGCCGGGCTGCTCGTGGCCCGGGTGCTGCTGGGCACCCCCTTCGTCTACGCGGACCTCGCCGTCCGTGCCCTGCTCGGCGAGCAGATCCCCGGCATCTCCTTCATCGTCATGGACGACCGCCTGCCCGCCGCCGTGGTCGGCGCGCTCGCCGGCGCGGCGCTGGGCCTGTCCGGCACGGTCTTCCAGACCCTGCTGCGCAACCCCCTGGCGAGCCCCGACGTGATCGGGGTGACGCTCGGCTCCTCCGCCGCGGCCGTGCTCGCGATGGCGCTCGTGGACGCGCAGGGCATGGCCCTGTTCTGGTGGACGCTGGCCGGCGGGCTCGGCACCGCGCTGCTGGTGCTCTGGGTGGCGCGCGCCCACCGACGGGGCGGGCCCGGCGCGGGCGGTGCGGGAGCGGTCGACGACCGGTTCGTGCTCGTCGGGCTCGGGGTCGCCGCCGGCTTCACCGCCCTCATCCAGTACCTGCTCAGCCGCATGGAGTCCCAGCAGGCGGGCGATGCGATGCACTGGCTCGTCGGCTCCGTCGCCGGCTCCACCTGGCCGCGCGCCGCCGTGCTCGCCGTCTCCCTCGCGGTGCTCGTGCCGCTGCTGGCCGCGCTCGTGGGCAGGCTGCGGATCCTGCAGCTGGGGGACGAGACCGCGGCGAGCCTCGGCCTGTCCGTGCCCGGCACGCGCATCGCGCTCGTGATCGTGGGGGTGCTGCTGAGCTCCTTCACGGTCGCGGTCGCCGGCCCCCTCGCCTTCGTCGCCTTTCTCGCCGGGCCGCTCGCCCGCCTGCTCGCCGGCCGGCCCAGCTTCCTCCTCGCGGCGCTGCTCGGCGCCGTGCTCGTGCTCGCGGCCGACGTGGCGGGGCAGAACCTCTTCGGCCGGCACGAGATGCCGGCCGGCGTCATCACCGGAGCGCTCGGAGCGCCGTTCCTGCTGTGGATGCTCGTGCGCTCGAAGTCCTCCGGAAGTGGAAGGTGATCCCGTGGCCCAGCTGACCGCCCAGAACCTCCAGCTCGCCTACGAGCGCCGCGTCATCGTCGAGGACCTCGACCTGACGCTCCCCGAGGGGAAGGTGACGATGATCGTCGGCGCGAACGGCTCGGGGAAGTCGACCCTGCTGCGGGGCCTGTCGCGCCTGCTCCCGCCGCGGCAGGGTGCGGTGATGCTGGACGGCGCCGACATCCACTCGCTGCGCGGCAAGGAGCTCGCCCGTCGCCTCGGCCTGCTCCCGCAGTCCCCGCTCGCGCCCGACGGGGTGAGCGTGCGGGAGCTGGTCACCCGCGGCCGCTACCCCCATCAGGGTCTGTTCCCGCAGTGGAGCGACGAGGACGAGCAGGCCGTCGCCGAGGCCCTGGCACTGACCCGCACGGACGCCCTCGAGGATCGCCTGCTCGACGAGCTCTCCGGCGGGCAGCGCCAGCGGGTGTGGATCGCGATGGCGCTCGCCCAGCGCACCGAGGTGCTGCTGCTGGACGAGCCGACCACCTATCTCGACGTCACCCACCAGCTCGAGGTGCTCGACGTGGTCCGGGAGCTGAACCGCACCCGGAGCACGACCGTCGCGATCGTGCTGCACGACCTGCAGCTCGCCGCCCGCTACGCCGACCACCTGGTCGCCGTGCGCCACGGCGACGTCCACTCCCAGGGCGCGCCGTCGGAGGTGATCACCTCGCACATGGTGCGCGAGGTGTTCGCCCTGAACGCCATGATCGCCCCCGACCCCGTCACCGGCGCCCCGATGGTGCTGCCGCTGAACCGGGAGACCGCCCCCGAGACCGCATCCGAGACCGCCGACGGGACCGCCCCCGAGACGGCGGAGACGTCCCAGGAGGACCCCATGACCACGACCGCACACGCCCAGCACGACACCGCGGACGCCGCCGAGCCCGTGCTGGTCCCCGCCCTCGAGGCGAGCCCACAGCTCGCCCTGTCCCTCACCGTCGGCGCCCGCGCCATGGTGGGCCGGAACCTCGTGCGCCTCACCCTGACCGGCCCCGACCTGCGCCACCTCGGCGTGGGCGGGCCCCTGCTGGACCTGCGCGTGAAGCTGATCATCCCCGGCCCCGAGGCCACCGCCGACCACTTCGCGGCGCTGCGCCCCGACGCGGTCGCCGAGACCACCGCCTTCGAGGGCTGGTACCGCGACTGGCTCCAGGTGGACACCGCCGAGCGCGGCTGGATGCGCACCTACTCGATCCGCGAGCTGCGCGGCGCGGGCCACCCCGGCAACCTCGGCGAGGATCCCGAGCTCGACATCGACATGGTCCTCCACCTCGAGGAGCCCGTGGTGCCCGGCTCAGGCGTCGCCGCCCGCTGGGCCGCCGCCGCGGAGGTGGGCGACACGATCACGATGCTCGGCCCGAACAGGAACCTCGTCGGCCCCGGCTACGGCGGCATCGAGTTCCGGCCCGGCACCGCCCGGCGCCTCCTCCTGGCGGGCGACGAGACGGCCCTGCCCGCGATCTGCGCGGTCCTCGAGTCCCTCCCGGCCGGCTTCACCGGCCACGCCTTCATCGAGGTGCCCCACGCGGAGGACGAGCAGCGCGTGCTCACCCGCTCCGACGTCGAGGTGACCTGGCTGGCCCGCGGCGACGCCCCGCACGGCGCCCTGCTGGACCCCGCGGTGCGCGGCCTGCTGGCCGAGCGGCCCGAGCTGTGCCAGGACTGCACCGTCGGCGTGCCCGCGGAGACCGGCGAGTTCGAGGAGGTCGACATCGACTCCTCGATCCTCTGGGAGACGACCGAGGGCCACGGGCCCTTCTACGCCTGGCTCGCGGGGGAGGCCGGCGTGATCACCACCCTGCGCCGCCACCTGGTCAAGGAGCTCGGCGTGGACCGCAAGCAGGTCTCCTTCATGGGCTACTGGCGCAAGGGTCGCGCCGAGGGGTGAGCGCCGGCTCGGTCGCTCCGCAGGACTGACAGACTCCTGTCCATGCGCGCCGTCGTCATCGAGCAGTTCGGTCTCCGTCCCGAGGTCAGGGGCCTCCCTGCGCCGTCGGCTCCGCCCGGCGGCGTGGTGCTGGACGTCGAGGCGACCGGACTCTGCCGCTCCGACCATCACGCCTTCGCCGGTCACGACGATTCGGTGACGCTCCCGCACGTGCCCGGCCACGAGATGGTCGGCCGTGTCGCTGCGCTCGGGCAGGGCGTGAGCACGGTGCGGGTCGGGGACCGGGTGACCACCCCCTTCGTCGAGGGGTGCGGCCGCTGCCGCTGGTGCCGCGAAGGTTCCTCGCAGATCTGCCCGGAGCAGACCCAGCCCGGCTTCACCCATGACGGCTCCTGGGCCGAGCAGGTCGTGATCCGCGCCGCCGACCACAACCTCGTGCCGGTCGGGGAGGACCTGCCCGCCGAGGCGGTCGTGACCCTCGGCTGCCGCTTCGCGACCGCGTACCGGGCCCTGACAGCCCGGGCCGGGCTCCGCGCCGACGAGACGGTCGCCGTGATCGGCTGCGGCGGCGTGGGGCTCTCGGCCGTGATGATCGCCGCCGCGCTCGGCGCGCGACCGGTGGCCGTGGACGTCGACCCGCAGGCGCTCGCGATCGCCCGCGTCCATGGCGCGGCGGTCACGGTGGACAGCCGCGGCCTGGGCCCGGCCGGCACGGCCGCCGCGATC